>OGSM01000003.1_pt1 | contig 245098 bp, 238 predicted proteins | sample 1573871 | NCBI WGS metagenome assembly OGSM01 (sample SAMN03295848, study PRJEB24534) | human gut metagenome | isolation source: fecal sample 1 from infant 7 | host: Homo sapiens | place: USA: Pittsburgh, PA | collected 2014-07
AGATGCGTGATCTGATCCTTCAACTCAGCAAAAGTTCGATTTATTCAACAAAGCCATTATTTCTTTGAGTTCCCTGCGTCTCGCGGCGTTCAGGGCGGAGCGATTGTCCTTATGATGACAGTGCCAGCACGAACCTTGGCACGCGTCCTCGCCAGTGATAATTACGGGGATACTTTAGAACGTTCACAGCGTGAAATTAACCCAGCGCGTGCTAAGAAATTCTATGAATATCTGGTTAATGCTCACGAAAATAAAGAGCCCTTCATTATCCCACCGCTGGTCGGTAACTGTAACTCTGAGATTGAGTTTCAGGAATTCGGCAATACCAACGTTGGTGTTGTGCGCTTCCCTATGGATGCAGAAATTAAGCTTTTCGACGGCCAGCACCGTGCAGCTGGGATCGCCGAATTTTGCCGCACAGTTGGCGAACCAATCCACGTACCACTAATGCTCACACATAAGCTCTCGTTGAAAACACGGCAGCAGTTCTTTTCCGACATTAACAACAATGTTTCGAAGCCATCTGCGGCTATCAACATGGCCTATAACGGGCGCGATAAGAACGCGCAGGAGATGGTCAGCTTTATCAGTTCACACGACGTCTTTTCTGAAGTCACCGATTTTGAGCATAACGTCGTTCCTGCGAAAAGTGATAAGTGGGTCAGCTTCAAAGCCCTTAGTGATGCTACAGCAAAATTTTCAGGTTCCTGCTCACAGGATGATCTTGAAGGGTTATGGAATGCGTGGCTTATGCTGACAGGTTTAGATGATATTCGCCGCGGTACGAATCAGGTCGAATATAAACGCGAGTATATCCAGTTCCATGCCGTGATGATTAATGCCTTTGGTTACGCAGTTCAGCGGCTAAGCGAAGGCCGGGGAGTTCGCGGGGTCACGCTGATGATTGAGGATCTGGTTATGAATACCGGCATTGCCGAGCGTGAAGACTTTTTCCTTATTTCATCATGGGACGGGATTTGTGCCAGCTGTGAGAAAGCCAGGCCAACGGTCATTGCGAATGTATCTGCTCAAAAGGCGGCTGCAGCACGTCTGATGGATGCCATCGTGAATAAAAACTTGTCTTTAGCCGCGGTAAGGGGCCAGCCATGACTGATATCACGGAACTGGCGCAACTGCGTGGCCGTACTGTCGACTATCCGTATTACCTGGTTGAGTGCGACTGTGGAAAAATTTATCCCAGCAGTGAATTGAGTGGTGGCGAACCTATGGGCGACTCTGGTGATTATTCAGATTGCTATTGTCCGCACTGTGGTGAAGGCGAAGAGCATTTTGCGGAATGCGCAGACCCAGAAACTGCGTGGAAAGCGCAGCAAGACAAGATTGATGCGCTGGTAGAGGCGCTGGAGAAGGCGCAGCAGCGCATCGACTCCCAGCGCGAATACTATGATGGCGCTATTGCAGATGGTGGTAAGCGCATCGCCGAGCTGGAGTCCCGCACCGTCAGCGTGAAGCTGACAGATATCAACGAGTATTTGGCTGACGTTCACGATAAAACCCTGTCGCTGGCCTTCCGGAGGCTTGCCGAAGCTGTTCGTGCTGGTGATGTCGAAGAAGTGCGCGCCGCTGGCATCAAGGTGGAGGCTGAGTGATGGCAGAGAAAACGGCTTTAGAGCGCCTGCGCGAGATAAACGCAGAAAACCAGCGTCGGGTATTTGTCAGCGTCGGCACACTCAAAGCGGCGCGCAGCGAAATACAGGCCCACATCAAAGTGAATGGCAAAGGAATCATGACTGATATCGTCCTTGACCAGATGAATAAGGCGATTGGCGATGGAGAATAAAACAATGACCAAATCAACCATAACCAGAGAACGTCTGGCAAAAATTAAATCATGGCGTGAAACCTACGGCGCCGGAAGTAACGTAATGCTGCCAGCTGAAGAAGCGGAAGAGCTGGCCCGCATGGCGCTGGACGCAATGGACAGCGAGCCGGTGGCGGTAGTTGAGCCGAGTGATTACGTTACGGCAGCGCAACTTGTTGGTGAGGGGCCAGCCAGGAAAGCGGTGCATGAGCTATACGAAGGGGCTTTACGGATTGGCGACAAGCTCTATCGCCACGCGCAGCCAGCAAAAGGTCTTGAGCTGGCAGGCTGGCAATTCAAATCAGTAAACGGTGACTGGTTGGGCCTTATTGGCGAGCACGGAAAGAATCAAGCCGTTCGCGAGGGTTGCGAAGTTCGCGAGGTTTTCGCTATGGCCGATGGCGTCAATGACCGCGACCAGGTACGCCGCGAACACGCTGAGTGGTCACAGTCCACGTTCGGCAGCGTTGGCCCAATTGGCCCACTAAAACACCTCAGCAAAGAAGCGCTGGAAGCCGCCGCCGAACCCGGCGACCTCAGCGAGTGGGCTGATATGCAGTTCCTGCTGTGGGACGCCCAGCGCCGGGCTGGCATCACTGATGAGCAGATTACACAGGCAATGATTGAAAAGCTGGCTGTGAACAAACAACGCGAATGGCCGGAGCCGAAAGACGAGGAGCCGCGGTTGCACATCAAAGAGCAGCCAGCGCCGGTAGTGCCTGATAGTTACGTGATGGTACCGATGAGGTTAACTGCTGAGAACGGTGCAAAGGGGGCGCTATCCGGTGAGTTTTCAGAAACCAAGTTCGTAAACTGCCCGGAATGTTTTGGTGATGATGAATGTGAAACCTGTGACGGCAGCGGGAGAATTGAAATCACGGTACCTGTCACCTGGACGACTATCAAAGAAATCTGGGCTAAAGGCGTGGAGCATTTTTCAGCCACAGCGCAGGAGAATAATTAACGTGAACCATTTAATGATCGACCTGGAAACTATGGGTAATAAACCCAATGCCCCTATCGTCTCCATCGGTGCGGTATTTTTTGAGCCGTCAACTGGTGAACTTGGCGATGAATTTTATCGCGTTGTCAGCCTGAAAAGTTCAATGGATGCCGGTGCTGTTCCTGACCCTGACACCATTATTTGGTGGATGCAGCAAAGCGAAGAGGCCAGATCTGCTATTTGCGCTAAGAATTCAGCGATGGCTATCTCAACTGCACTCATTCAATTAGTGGTATTTATTCGTGGTAATTCCGAGCCTGGCCGAGTTCAGGTATGGGGCAACGGTGCAACTTTTGACAACGTCATCATGCGAGCCAGTTATGATCGTGTAGATATTCCCTGCCCATGGCATTTTGCCAATGATCGCGATGTGAGAACTATCGTCGAATTTGGCCGCACCATTGGCATTAACCCCCGGCGTGATATTCCGTTTGAAGGTGATATGCATAATGCTTTGGCTGATGCCAAACACCAGGCTAAATACGTTTCCGCAATCTGGCAACAACTTTTACTTAAACATTGGTGAGGTAACTATGAATACTATGTTTTTGTTAATGGCTGAATATGGTTCTGCAACTGTCCAATTAAGTCAGGTTTGCGAAAAATATTTTGGTTTGAAACCTTCTACTGCAGAGAAACGAGCTGCTATGGGCGACCTTCCGATCCCCACTTTCCGTGTCGCTGAAAGCCAAAAAGCGCCACGCATGATCCACATCCAAGACCTGGCTAATCATATCGACGAGCAGTTGAAGAAAGGTCGAGACCTTCTTGAGCAGATGAAAACCGCCAACCACTGACAAAACTTACCCTTGCCGATTGCTGCATTTTTCGCAGCATTCGGTGTTATTTTTTCCAACACCAGTCCCCCAATAGCACCCCTCAATTGTATAAAAATATGTTTTTTATACTTATTCCTATCATGTTCAACTGGAGCAACATGGGCAAGTTTATGGCCGTCGGGCTGACGGACCTGCTGGAGAGTTCAGGCATGAACGGTGTTCCGGCGTTTGTCGGCCTTGCGCTGCTGTCGGCTTTTCTGTGTATGTTTATCGCCAGCGGCTCGGCCATCTGGTCGATTCTGGCGCCGATCTTCGTGCCAATGTTTATGCTGTTGGGCTTTCACCCGGCGTTTGCGCAGATCCTGTTTCGTATCGCTGATTCATCGGTGCTGCCGCTGGCGCCGGTGTCACCGTTTGTGCCGTTGTTTCTCGGCTTTCTACAGCGCTACCGGCCGGATGCCCGCCTCGGCACCTACTACTCGCTGGTGCTCCCTTACCCGCTGATTTTTCTCGCCGTCTGGCTGCTGTTGCTGGTGGGCTGGTATCTGGTGGGACTGCCGATCGGCCCTGGCATCTATCCGCGGCTGTCTTAACCCACCGATGCGCCAGGGACGGCCGCCTTAGCTTAACGCGATATCTTCACTTTGAACTTACGGGTCGCTTCCCCGGCTCCGGCGAATATGCCGAAAAGCGCGCGATACCCCCGCTCAAGCAACAGCGACATACCGTGAATAACCAGACCGCTGAAGATCAGTACGATTACGCCAGTCAGTATATATTGCATAGCTCCACCTCTGAGTTATTAACCGCGCCGCGCCGACGCGGTAGCACTTTCCCGAGCGCGCACAGCGGCGCGGAGGACCGACGTCGTCAGCTTAAAAGTAGCAAAAACCCTGTCCGGTAACCCGCCAGGATCGATCCAAAAATAAATCATCGTGGCGATCGCAGAATACCTCCACGGCGGATAGCCCGCCGTGCTATCTGGCGATGCGGTTTTACCTTTTGGGAGTATAGTTGACTGCCGTCAGCGCGTGGTATCGTGTGCCTCTCATGTACGATGGTGGATGACAGAAACGATGTTGACCTTGCTGCAGGATAAAATGGATACCCCGCTGGGGCCGTTGTGGGTGCTTTGCGACGAACAGTTTAATTTGCGCGCCGTCGAGTGGGACGAGCACCGCGATCGGATGGAAACGCTGCTCGACGTTCACTATCGCCGGGAAGGCTATCAGCGCGTCGACTGCCGCAATCCCGGCGGTCTCAGCAGTAAGCTGAGCGACTATTTTGCCGGCGATTTAGCCATTATCGAGACTCTGCCTACCGCCACCGCCGGCACCCCTTTTCAGCGCCAGGTCTGGCAGGCGTTACGCGATATCCCCTGTGGCCAGGTGATGCACTACGGCCAACTGGCCAAGGCGCTCGGTCGTCCCGGCGCCGCGCGCGCGGTGGGCGCCGCCAATGGCGCCAATCCGGTGAGTATCGTGGTGCCCTGCCATCGGGTCATCGGGCGCAACGGCACCATGACCGGCTATGCCGGCGGCGTACAGCGTAAAGAGTGGCTTTTGCGTCATGAGGGCTATCTGTTGCTTTGACTGAAAATGCCTTTTCTGGAATTTTCAGGTAATTTTACAATCGAAAGTGGCGTAATAATCTCTTTTTAATCAATTAGATACACAGACGATTTGATTTACCCTGCTGATATTACGTGTTTCCGGGCCTGAAGACTTACCTGCTGATCAAAAAGATGTTAAAATTGACCAATATCAATTAAGGCCTGAGCAGACATATGATCCCTGAGAAGCGAATTATTCGACGCATTCAGTCTGGCGGTTGTGCAATCCATTGTCAGGATTGCAGCATTAGCCAGCTCTGCATCCCCTTTACTCTGAACGAGCATGAGCTTGATCAGCTGGATAATATTATCGAGCGGAAAAAGCCTATCCAGAAAGGTCAAACCTTGTTCAAAGCCGGTGATGAGCTGAAGTCGTTGTACGCTATTCGCTCCGGGACCATCAAAAGCTATACCATCACCGAGCAAGGTGATGAGCAGATCACTGGCTTCCATCTGGCGGGCGACCTGGTGGGCTTTGACGCCATCGGCACCGGTCTGCACCCGAGCTTTGCGCAGGCGCTGGAAACCTCAATGGTCTGCGAGATCCCCTTCGAAACCCTTGACGATCTTTCCGGAAAAATGCCCAATCTGCGTCAGCAGATGATGCGCCTGATGAGCGGTGAGATTAAAGGCGACCAGGATATGATCCTGTTGCTTTCCAAAAAGAATGCCGAAGAGCGCCTGGCCGCGTTTATCTATAACCTTTCTCGTCGTTTCGCCCAGCGCGGCTTCTCACCACGTGAGTTCCGGCTGACCATGACCCGCGGCGATATTGGCAACTATCTCGGCCTCACCGTCGAAACCATCAGCCGTCTGCTGGGCCGTTTTCAGAAAAGCGGCATGCTGGCGGTGAAAGGCAAATATATCACTATTGAAAACAGCGATCTGCTGGCCCAGCTGGCCGGACAGGCGCGCAACGTCGCTTAATCTCTGCGCAATACCTGGTCACGATCGGCAATTTTTTCAGATTTGTTGATCTGACCAGGCTCCTCCCCTGTTTCAATTCATCCATATAGGTTATCTTTTTAATAACTGACGGTAGCTGCAGTTGTAAGGAGACCCTGTATGGCGAAGTATCAGAGCATGCTGGTAGTAATCGATCCTAACCAGGACGACCAGCCGGCGCTAAGGCGAGCGGTGTACCTGCACCAACGGATTGGTGGACGCATCAAAGCCTTTTTGCCGATCTATGATTTTTCCTATGAAATGACCACCCTGCTGTCGCCGGACGAGCGGACGGCAATGCGCCAGGGCGTCATTGCCCAACGAACGGCCTGGATCCGCGAGCAGGCGAAATTCTACCTGGAATCGGGCGTGCCGATTGACGTGAAAGTGGTGTGGCACAATCGCCCCTTCGAAGCGATTATTCAGGAGGTGGTCAGTGAGAAACACGATCTGCTGCTGAAGATGGCCCACCAGCACGACAAACTGGAGGCGGTGATCTTTACCCCGACGGACTGGCATCTGCTGCGTAAATGCCCTTGCCCGGTGTGGATGGTCAAAGACCAGCCGTGGCCGGAAGGCGGCAAAGCGCTGGTCGCCGTCAATCTCGCCAGTGAAGAGAATTATCACAACACCCTTAACGAGAAGCTGGTTCGCGAGACGCTGTCGCTGGCGGAAGAAGTCAACCACACTGAAGTGCACCTGATCGGTGCCTACCCGGTGACGCCGATCAATATCGCGATAGAACTGCCGGATTTTGATCCCAGCGTCTACAACGACGCCATTCGCGGCCAGCATCTGCTGGCGATGAAAGCGCTGCGGCAGAAGTTTGGCATCGATGAAAAATTCACCCACGTCGAAAAAGGACTGCCTGAAGAGGTGATCCCGGACCTCGCCGAGCATCTGCAGGCGGGGATCGTGGTGCTGGGAACGGTCGGACGTACCGGCCTGTCGGCGGCGTTCCTCGGCAATACCGCGGAACAGGTTGTCGACCACCTGCGCTGTGACCTGCTGGTGCTGAAACCGGAGGCCTACCAGACGCCGGTGGAACTGGACGACGACGACGACGATTAACCGCTACCACTGATCTTCCCCCGCCTCGCGGGGGATTTTTTTGCTTGCTGCCAGCCAGGCACAAAAAAAGGGCCGTTGGCGGCCCCTGTCACTGTCCAGCGAGAATGGCTTAGTGGATACCCAGACGCCAGGCCAGATCGATCTCTTCTTTCAGCTCCAGCGAGGAGAGCGCCATCAGGTCAGCAAACTCCAGCTCCAGCAGTTTAAGTTTTTTCAGATACTGCGCTGGGGTCATGACGGTGGGGTCGCGGCGTAAGAATTCGATGGCCATCTGCGTTGGGGTTAACTCGGTATCCATAATATCCTCTGTCTGATGTAAGAACCGGAACATTATATCACCTCTTGCCGCTTATTTTATGAACAATTCCAGGCATCTCCCTGCATATAAAAAAGCCGTCTCACAGGAGACGGCTTATAAACAAACGTTGTAAAACAATTATGTTACATTACAGCGCTTTCAGGATCGCATCGACGCTGGCTTTAGCATCGCCAAACAGCATATGAGTGTTCTCTTTAAAGAACAGCGGGTTCTGTACGCCGGCGTAACCGGTGTTCATTGAACGCTTAAAGACCACCACATTCTGCGCTTTCCACACCTCGAGCACCGGCATGCCGGCGATCGGGCTCTTCGGATCGTCCTGCGCCGCCGGGTTGACGGTATCGTTGGCGCCGATCACCAGCACGGTGTCGGTGTCGCTGAAATCGTCGTTGATCTCATCCATCTCCAGCACGATGTCGTAAGGCACTTTGGCTTCCGCCAGCAGGACGTTCATATGCCCCGGCAGGCGCCCGGCCACCGGATGAATACCAAAGCGTACTTTGATACCCCGCGCCCGCAGCTTCTCGGTAATTTCTGCTACCGGATACTGCGCCTGAGCCACCGCCATACCGTAGCCCGGGGTGATGATCACCGAGTGCGAGTTTTTCAGCATCTCCGCCGTCTCTTCGGCACTAATCTCGCGATGCTCGCCCACTTCTTCATCGCCGCCGCTGGAGGAACCATCGGTGCCGAAGCCCCCGGCGATCACGCTGATAAAGGAGCGGTTCATCGCCTTACACATAATGTAAGAGAGGATGGCGCCGGAAGAGCCCACCAGCGCGCCGGTGACGATCAGCAGGTCATTACTCAGCATAAAGCCCGCCGCCGCCGCCGCCCAGCCCGAGTAGGAGTTGAGCATCGAGACCACCACCGGCATGTCCGCACCGCCGATAGAGGCCACCAGGTGCCAGCCAAAGGCCAGCGCGATCGCGGTCATCACCAGCAGGCACAGGACCTGGGTGCCGGTGCTGTCAGAGCGAACAAAAATCACCATCAGGATGAAGGAAACCACCAGCGCCGCCAGGTTCAGCTTATGGCGATTGGGCAGCATCAGCGGCCTGGAGGAAATTTTGCCGCGCAGTTTACCAAACGCCACCACCGAACCGGTGAAGGTCACCGCGCCGATGAAGATCCCGAGGAACACTTCGGTCAAATGAATATTGACCAGAATTTGCTCCATACCGGTTTCATGCTGCAGGTAGCTGTTGAAACCCACCAGCACCGCTGCCAGACCCACGAAGCTGTGCAGGATAGCCACCAGCTCCGGCATTTCGGTCATCTCGACCTTCTTCGCCAGACGAATACCGATCGCCCCGCCGATCACCATCGCAAGAATAATCCAGCCGACGTTGCCGGCGTCCGGCCCCAGGATGGTAGCAATCAGGGCAATGGCCATCCCGGCGATGCCGAAATAGTTGCCCTGCTGCGACGTTTCGTGTTTCGACAGGCCCGCCAGGCTGAAAATAAACAGGATTGCAGCAACAATGTATGCAGCCGTTACTAATCCACCAGACATGTGCTACCCCTTATCCTTTGCGAAACATTTTCAGCATGCGCTGAGTCACGGTAAAACCACCGAAAATATTAATGCTGGCGATCAGCACCGCGATAAAGCTCAGGAAGCTGACCCAGCCGCCGTGGCCTATCTGCAACAACGCGCCAACCACGATAATGCCCGAAATGGCATTGGTCACCGACATCAGCGGCGTATGCAGCGCATGGGAGACGTTCCACACCACGTAGTAACCCACCACGCAGGCCAGCGCGAAGACGGTGAAATGGCCGAGGAACTCTTTTGGCGCCACGTTGGCCAGCCAGCCGAAGAGAATAATCGCCAGCGCCATCAGCGCATATTTGCGCCACGGCGACGCCGGTTTCACCGCTTCTTTCGGCGCTTCCACTTTTTTCGCCGCGGCCTGCGGCTGAGCGGAGACCTGAATCGGCGGCGCCGGCCAGGTGATTTCACCTTCGCGAACAACGGTCACACCGCGCACTACCACGTCATCGAAATCGATAACGATATTGCCGTCTTTCTCTTTGCACAGCAGCTTCAGCAGGTTCACCAGGTTGGTGCCGTAGAGCTGGGAGGACTGGGTCGGCAGACGGCCAGGAAGATCGGTATAACCGATGATTTTCACGCCGTTGGCGGTGGTCACCACTTCGCCCGGTACGGTGTACTCACAGTTGCCGCCGTTTTGCGAGGCCAGATCGACCACCACGCTGCCCGATTTCATGGAGTCGACCATTTCGCGGGTGATCAGCTTCGGCGCCGGTTTGCCCGGGATTAACGCCGTGGTGACAATGATATCGACCTCTTTCGCCTGCGCGGCGAACAGCGCCATTTCAGCCTTAATAAAGGCCTCAGACATCACCTTGGCGTAGCCATCGCCGCTGCCCGCTTCCTCTTTAAAGTCCAGCTCGAGGAACTCGGCGCCCATACTCTGCACCTGCTCCTTCACTTCCGGACGGGTATCGAAGGCGCGAACAATAGCGCCCAGGCTGTTGGCGGCGCCAATCGCCGCCAGACCGGCTACCCCGGCGCCAATGACCATCACCTTGGCGGGCGGAACCTTGCCTGCCGCCGTAATCTGCCCGGTAAAGAATCGACCAAATTCATGCGCCGCTTCAACGATAGCGCGGTACCCGGCGATGTTGGCCATTGAGCTGAGCGCATCCAGCGACTGGGCGCGGGAAATACGCGGCACGGAATCCATCGCCATTACGTTGATATTACGGGCCGCCAGTTTTTCCATCAGCTGCGGGTTTTGCGCCGGCCAGATAAAACTAATCAGCGTGGTCCCCGGATTCAGCAGGGCAATTTCATCGTCATTCGGAGCATTGACCTTAAGGATGACATCAGACTGCCATACCTCGTCGCCGGTCACGATTTCAGCTCCTGCCTCGGCAAAGGCCTCATCGTCAAAGCTGGCCAGCTTCCCGGCGCCGCTTTCTACCGCGACGCTAAAGCCGAGTTTGAGCAATTGCTCAACGGTCTTCGGCGTGGCGGCGGCCCGGGTCTCCTGGGCTAGCCTTTCTTGTGGTACACCAATACGCATAGTTTTCCCTTCCATCGGTTTTTGATGATGGTTTACTTTTCTGCCCAACAACGCCAGGACGGCAAAATCTTCCTCGCCATCTTTCGCTGTCTACAAAATGAAACAGTAACAAACTTTTTATAACCTACTGAAAATACCGATTGTGATCTACTGCGATAAAACACAAATTTTGATTTTATTGCTTATTGTCAGCTCAGATGGGTCCGGGCAGCAATATTTACCTGAATTTGCCGCCCAGGCCTGATAATCCGCTTATCCTGCGGTATAAAACGCCATTTATCGCCATTGAGATCATTGTGTTAACATTACATTAACTAATAAAAGTGGTATTGATTATCGTTTTTGCTGGTCAAGCGCCTGTTTTTTCAACATATCGAAAAATGTTATCTTTCCGTAGTATACGATTCGGGCGGCAAGCAAAAATTGACGCAGACAGTCACGGCGATTAAATGCAATAATCAAACGTTTTCAGTCAACAACAACACCAGTATATGGTTTGCGCAAGGCAAAGGATTATTTTTATGAAGCTTAAAAACACCCTCCTGGCGTCTGCTCTCCTGACAACCGCCACGTTGTCTGCCCATGCAGCGACCGAGTTGACCCCGGAGCAGGCGGCTGCGCTGAAGCCCTACGATCGCGTTGTCGTCACCGGCCGGTTTAATGCCATTGGCGATGCGGTACAGGCAGTATCGCGCAAAGCCGACAAAGACGGCGCGGCCTCATTCTATGTTGTCGACACGTCGGACTACGGCAATGGCGGCAACTGGCGCGTCACGGCTGACCTTTATAAAGAAGACGCGCCGAAAGCGGATGCGCCGAAGAATCGCATTATCAACGGCGTGATGGAGTTGCCGAAAGATCAGGCCGTTGAGCTGATGCCTTACGACACCGTCACCGTTCAGGGCTTCTATCGCAGCCAGCCGGAAGTCAACGACGCCATCACCAAAGCGGCGAAAGCAAAAGGCGCCTATGCGTTCTTTATCGTCCGCCAGGTTGACGCCAACCAGGGCGGCAACCAGCGCATTACCGCTTATATCTACAAAAAAGATGCTGAAAAACGCGTGCTGCAGAGCCCGGACGCGATCCCGGCTGACTCTGAAGCTGGCCGCGCAGCGCTGGCCAAAGGCGGCGAAGCGGCGAAGAACGTTGAAATTCCGGGCGTTGCCACCACCGCCGCGGTGGGTTCGGGTACCGGCGTTGGGCGTTTCTTTGAGACTCAGTCTTCGAAAGGTGGACGTTACACTGTCACTCTGCCGAACGGCACTAAGGTCGAAGAAGTGAACAAAGTGACTGCGGCGCAAATGGTGCCGTTCGATAACATCCAGTTCACCGGCAACTACGGCAACATGACCGAAATCTCCTATCAGACGGCGAAACGCGCGGCGAAGAAAGGGGCGAAGTACTACCACATCACCCGCCAGTGGCAGGAACGCGGCGGCAACATCACCATCAGCGCCGATTTGTACAAATAATCGCTGCTGGCTGGCTAAAAAGGCGGCGCATTGCCGCCTTTTTATTTTTTTTCATCCCCCGCCATTGCATGGCCCCCGGACACTCCGTAAAATCCCGCGCCTTAGCGCAATCCTCCATTTTTATGCGATTTCGCAAAATAAATATTCTGGAACAGCCATTTTCACCTCGGGAATGCAATGGAAAAGAAACTGGGCCTGAGCGCCCTGACCGCCCTGGTCCTTAGCTCAATGCTCGGCGCTGGCGTATTCAGTTTGCCGCAAAATATGGCTGCCGTGGCCAGCCCCTCCGCTCTGCTCATTGGCTGGGCCATCACCGGCGTCGGGATCCTGTTTCTCGCTTTCGCCATGCTGCTCTTGACCCGTATTCGTCCCGACCTCGACGGCGGGATCTTCACCTACGCTCGCGAAGGATTCGGCGAACTGATCGGCTTCTGCTCCGCCTGGGGATACTGGCTGTGCGCGGTGATCGCCAATGTCTCCTATCTGGTTATCGTCTTTTCGGCGCTCAGTTTTTTCACCGATACCCCTGAGCTGCGCCTGTTTGGCGATGGTAATACCTGGCAGTCTATCGTTGGCGCGTCGGTTCTGCTGTGGGTCGTCCACTTTCTGGTCCTGCGCGGTGTCCAGACGGCAGCGGGGATTAACCTGGTGGCCACCCTCGCCAAGCTTCTGCCGCTGGGCGCCTTTGTCGCGCTCGCCGCCCTGGCCTTTCAGCTGGATACGTTCCGCCTCGATTTTAGCGGCCTGGCGCTGGGCGTGCCGGTATGGGAACAGGTCAAAAACACCATGCTGATCACCCTGTGGGTGTTTATCGGCGTGGAGGGGGCGGTAGTCGTGTCCGCGCGGGCGCGACACAAGCGCGACGTTGGCCGCGCGACGCTGCTGGCGGTGCTGTCGGCCCTCGCGATGTATCTGCTGGTCACCCTGCTGTCGCTGGGCGTTGTGCCGCGCAGCGAACTGGCCGAAATGCGTAACCCGTCGATGGCGGGACTGATGGTCAGGCTGATGGGGTCATGGGGGGAGATCGTCATTGCCGCCGGGCTGATCGTGTCGGTGTGCGGCGCTTATCTCAGCTGGACCATCATGGCCGCGGAGGTGCCTTTCCTCGCCGCCACTCATAAAGCCTTCCCGCGCCTGTTTGCCCGTCAGAATAGCAACAACGCCCCCTCCGCCTCATTGTGGTTGACCAATATCAGCGTTCAGGTATCGCTGGTGCTGATCTGGCTGACCGGGTCGGACTACGGCACGCTGCTGACCATTGCCTCTGAGATGATTCTCGTGCCCTATCTGCTGGTCGGCGCCTTTCTGCTGAAAATCGCCACTCGCCCGCTGCATAAAGCGGTGGCTATCGGCGCCTGTATTTATGGCATATGGTTATTATACGCGTCGGGGCCTGTGCATTTGCTGTTGTCGGTGGTACTTTACGCTCCGGGTCTTCTGGTCTTTTTGTACGCCCGACGTACGCACCAGCACGATCGTTCGCTCAAACGCCGCGAAGTGGCGCTAATTGGTTTATTGCTGGTTGCCGCTGTGCCGGCAACGTGGATGCTGGTGGGGTAAGCGGTCGCCCTGCCGCAGAACGCATAGGAGATACCCATGGCTGAACAACAGCCCCGCCCGATTCTGATCACAGGAGCAGGCCGCCGCATCGGCCTCGCTCTGGCACACCATTTTCTGCAGCAGCGCCAGCCGGTCATCGTCAGCTATCGTACGCCCTATCCGGCGATTGACGGCCTGCGCGAAGCGGGCGCGCTCTGCCTGCAGGCCGATTTTAGCAGCGATGACGGCATTCTGACCTTCGCTGAAGCGGTCAAATCACACACCGACGGTCTGCGCGCCATCATCCATAACGCCAGCGACTGGATGGCGGAAAAGCCGGGCGTCCCGCTGAGCACCGTCATCAACCGCATGATGCAGATCCACGTCCACGCCCCCTATCTGCTCAACCATGCGCTGGAGGCGTTGCTGCGCGGCCACGGCCATGCCGCCAGCGACATTATCCATATCACCGATTACGTGGTGGAGCGCGGGAGCGACAAACATATCGCCTACGCCGCCAGCAAAGCCGCCCTGGATAACATGACCCGCTCCTTCGCTCGCAAGCTGGCGCCAGAGGTTAAGGTCAACGCCATCGCGCCGTCGCTAATCATGTTTAATGAGGGTGACGACGAGGCCTATCGTCAGCAGGCGCTGGATAAATCGCTGATGAAAATCGCCCCTGGCGAAAAAGAGATTAGCGATCTCATCGATTACCTGTTTACCAGCCGCTACGTTACCGGCCGCTCATTCGCTGTCGACGGCGGCCGCCCGCTGCGCTAGTGGAAACGGCTCCAGCCGAGGATTAACAGCCAGGCGCACAGCCCCCAGCATCCCACTGCGCCTGCCAGCGCCAACGGCAGGCGCATAATCCCGGTGAAATACCACAGTGACAGCAGATAGATAAAATAGGGAAGAATCGACCACATGCCGAATACGATGGTCGCGCGCAGGGCTTCGATCCCCCGCTCGCTGGCGACAATATAATGGGCGATGAGCGCAAAGGTGGGAAACAGCGGGACCAGGCCAGCGATAGCGTAGTTTTTGGTTTTCGCCAGCACGCCAATCAGCACCACCACCAGCGCTCCCAACAGCCCTTTGATTAACAGCCCCATGCCCGTATGCCTTAACAGTGAATCAATAAGTTAGGGCAGCATAGCGGATTTAACGCTGTTTATAAAAGAGTAATGGCGGGTAAAATAAGTGCGGTGTATGTTACTTCTTTTACTGATGTGCAATAGACATGAATAAAATCGTTTTTGTTGAGGATGACCCTGAGGTAGGCACGCTGATCGCCGCCTATCTCGGCAAGCATGATATGGATGTTGTGGTCGAGCCTCGCGGCGACCGCGCTGAGGAGGTGATCGCGCGGGAGAAACCGGATCTGGTGCTGCTGGACATTATGCTGCCCGGCAAGGACGGAATGACGCTCTGTCGCGATCTGCGCGGGCAATGGCAAGGGCCGATTGTCCTGCTGACTTCGCTCGACAGCGATATGAACCATATCCTCTCCCTGGAGATGGGCGCCAGCGATTATATTCTGAAAACCACCCCGCCAGCGGTACTTCTCGCGCGACTGCGTCTGCATTTGCGCCAGCATATTGCTCCGGCAGGCGCCGGATCCGCCTCCTCAACGCTCACGCCACATAAAACCATCTCCTTCGGCTCGCTGACCATTGACCCGGTCAACCGCCAGGTGCTGCTTGGCGGAGAAAACGTCGCCCTGTCGACCGCCGATTTCGATCTGCTGTGGGAGTTGGCCACCCACGCCGGGCAGATTATGGACCGCGACGCACTGCTGAAAAATTTACGCGGCGTTACCTATGACGGGATGGATCGCAGCGTCGACGTGGCTATCTCCCGCCTGCGCAAAAAACTGCTCGACAACGCCACGGAGCCCTATCGTATTAAGACCGTTCGCAACAAAGGCTACCTGTTCGCCCCTCACGCCTGGGATAACTAAGCGGCCCTTCTGCGGCCCTGCGAGGGGCCCGCTCATCGCGCGCTCGCCGGCGGCAAAGTTATCACGTTTGCTGCCTGCTGCGTTCGTCCCTGGCGCGCACATTCATCACCGGAACTTGTCATATTGATTAAATCAATAGAATTAGCCGTACAGAACCCCATCACATAACTCCTCAATATGATTGTGCTCAAGGACTTACCGTTGTCAGAGTGGCATAAAGCCTGAAAACACAGGACTTTTGCATGATGAAATACGTTGTACTTTTGGCACTCTCACTGTTCACTTCTCTCTCTGGCTGGGCTTTTTCCCTCGACAACGCCGATATTCGACTCCTCTGTCCGCAGCGCGGGCAAATCGAGGTGATCCTTCATCGCTATGAACATACCCAGCAATCCTGGGGGCAGCATCACTTTGAAACCGGCGGCGGCCACGTTCGCCAGGGGCCGCTGCTGGTGATCCCGTTTGCCAACCTCGATCAGATGATTTACCACCAGACCACCGGCGAGTTTGCTTACTGGTATGCCGAAACGGAAAAACTGGTGCGCTGTCGGCTGCTGAGTCTGACGACCACCTATCCGGTAGACATTCCTTATTATCGTGAGTAGCGTATCCATCGACGCACAAAATACGATTGCCCTGCTCCCCCCGAGGGTGAAGAAATCACCGCATCGAGTGACACTGTCACCTTTTCACCGTTCTGTCTCCAGGCTGGCTATTGTCAGGGGGCATAAACCCTGCTTTGATAGCGTATCTATGATTTCCCCGCGCCTCGCCCGGGGATATCGATAACATTGACTCCCCGACGCGCAGAAGATGCCCCTGGGGCGCCAGACAGGTTTCTCTTGAATACGCGGTAATGTAATGAAAAAGCTGTTCGTGCAGTTCTATCTTCTGCTCTTCGTCTGCTTTCTGGTGATGACCATGCTGGTCGGTCTGGTCTATAAATTTACCGCGGAGCGCGCCGGACGGCAGTCGCTTGACGATTTGATGAAAAGCTCGCTGTATCTGATGCGCAGCGAGCTGCGGGAGATACCGCCGCGCGACTGGAGCAAGACCCTTAAAGAGCTGGACCTGAATTTATCGTTTGATCTGCACATCGAGCCGATCAGCAAATTTAAGCTGTCGGAAAGCTCGATGCAGCACCTGCGCGCCGGCGATATCGTCGCCCTCGACGATCAGTACACCTTTATTCAGCGCATTCCCCGCAGCCACTATGTGCTGTCGGTGGGCCCGGTGCCCTATCTCTATTTTCTGCATGAGATGCGCCTGCTGGACGTGGCGCTGATGGCGTTTATTGCTATCTCGCTGGCCTTTCCGGTGTTTATCTGGATGCGCCCGCACTGGCAGGACATGCTGCGCATTGAGACGGCCGCCCAGCGCTTTGGCGAAGGTCACCTCAGCGAGCGCATTCACTTCGACAGTATGTCCAGCTTCGAGCGGCTCGGGGTGGCCTTTAACCAAATGGCCGATAACATTAATGCGCTTATTGCCAGCAAAAAGCAGCTGATTGACGGCATCGCCCATGAACTCAGGACACCGCTGGTACGCCTGCGCTACCGTCTGGAGATGAGCGAGAATCTCACCGAGGCGGAATCGCAGGCGCTGAACCGCGATATCGGTCAGCTGGAGGCGCTGATTGAAGAGCTCCTGACCTACGCCCGCCTCGACCGCCCGCAGACGGAGCTCAGCCTGACGACTCCCGATTTTCCCGCCTGGATCAGCGATCACGTCGAGGATATCCAGATGGTTAACCCACAGCGCGAGGTCGCCCTGGCGACGCTGACCCACGGTAACTACGGCGCGCTGGATATGCGACTGATGGAGCGGGTGCTGGATAATTTGGTCAATAACGCCCTGCGCTACAGCAGCCAGCGGGTAGCGGTCAGCCTGACGCTGCAGGGTTCGCGCGCATCGTTGCTGGTTGAGGATGACGGCCCGGGAATCGCCCCCGAGGAGCGCGAGCGGGTGTTTGAGCCCTTTGTCCGCCTTGACCCCAGCCGGGACCGGGCGACAGGAGGCTGCGGCCTCGGCCTGGCGATTGTCCACAGTATCGCCCAGGCGATGGGCGGCGAGGTGCGCTGCGAGGCCAGCCCTCTCGGCGGCGCCCGCTTCTGCTTTAGCTGGCCGGTCTATCATCAGCTGCCTGATTTCACCTCTGCCTGAATAAAACTTGCGCAGAAGCCGCGGGCTGGGTATGCTGCAAAAATCTAATAGTATGTTGTAACTAAGGTGGTAATAATGGCCAGCTACGACCTCGTTGAACGTCTGAATAATACCTTTCGCCAGATCGAGCTGGAGCTGCAGGCGCTCCAGCAGGCGTTAAGTGACTGCCGTCTGCTGGCGGGCCGGGTATTTGAACTGCCGGCGATCGGTAAGGATGCCGAGCACGATCCGCTGGCCACCATTCCGGTGGTGCAGCACATCGGCAAGACGGCCCTGGCGCGCGCCCTGCGCCACTACAGCCATCTGTTTATCCAGCAGCAATCGGAAAACCGCAGCAGCAAGGCCGCCGTACGCCTGCCGGGGGCTATCTGCCTGCAGGTTACCGCCGCGGAGCAGCAGGATCTGCTGGCGCGTATTCAGCATATCAATGCCCTGAAGGCCACCTTCGAGAAGATCGTCACCGTCGACTCCGGCCTGCCCCCCACCGCCCGTTTTGAGTGGGTACACCGTCATTTGCCGGGGTTGATCACCCTAAGCGCCTACCGCACGCTGACGCCCCTCGTCGACCCGAGCACCATCCGCTTCGGCTGGGCCAATAAGCACGTCATCAAGAATCTGACCCGCGACCAGGTGTTGATGATGCTGGAGAAAAGCCTGCAAGCGCCGCGGGCGGTGCCGCCGTGGACCCGGGAGCAGTGGCAGAGCAAACTGGAAAGGGAGTATCAGGATATCGCCGCCCTGCCGCAGCGGGCGCGGCTGAAAATAAAACGACCGGTGAAAGTCCAGCCGATCGCCCGCGTTTGGTACGCCGGCGAGCAGAAACAGGTACAGTACGCCTGCCCCAGCCCGCTGATCGCCCTGATGTCCGGCAGCCGGGGGGTCAGCGTACCGGATATTGGCGAGCTGCTGAACTATGATGCCGACAATGTGCAGTATCGCTACAAACCGGAGGCGCAGTCGCTGAGATTGCTTATCCCGCGCCTGCACCTCTGGCTGGCTAGCGAATAGCCAGGCTGCCGACCATCTCTTCCGGGCGCACCCAGCTGTCGAATTCGGCTTCCGTCAGGTAGCCCAGCGCCAGCGCCGAGGCTTTGAGAGTCAGCCCCTCATGGTGCGCTTTTTTAGCGATTTCCGCCGCCTTGTCGTAGCCGATATGGGTATTCAGCGCAGTAACCAGCATTAGCGACTCATTGAGCAACTGACTGATCCGCTCGCGATTCGGTTCAACACCCACCGCACAGTGCTCGTTAAAGCTCGCCATACCGTCCGCCAGCAGACGCACCGACTGCAGGAAGTTGTGGATGACCATCGGGCGATAGACGTTAAGCTCAAAGTTGCCGGAAGCACCGCCGATATTCACCGCCACGTCGTTGCCCATCACCTGGCAGCAGACCATGGTCAGAGCTTCGCACTGGGTTGGGTTAACCTTGCCCGGCATAATCGATGACCCTGGCTCGTTTTCCGGGATGGCGATTTCACCAATGCCGCAGCGGGGGCCGGAGGCCAGCCAGCGGACATCGTTAGCGATTTTCATCAGCGAGGCCGCCAGGCCTTTCAGCGCGCCGTGGGCATGGACCAGGGCATCCACAGTGGCCAGCGCTTCGAATTTGTTCGGCGCGGTGACAAATGGCTGTCCGCTGAGCGACGCCAGCTCGGCCGCCACGCGTACGGCATATTCCGGATGGGTATTCAGCCCGGTGCCTACCGCCGTCCCGCCCAGCGCCAGCTCGGCAAGATGCGGCTGACTGGCTTCAATGTGCTTCAGGCTATGGTCCAGCATCGCCACCCAGCCGGAGATCTCCTGGCCTAAGGTGAGCGGCGTGGCGTCCTGCAGATGGGTGCGGCCGATCTTGACGATATCCCTGAAGGCCACCGCTTTTTCATTGAGCGTCGCCCGCAGCGCCTGCAGCGACGGGATCACTTTTTCCCGCAGGGCAATCAGCGCCGCGACGTGCATGGCGGTGGGGAATACATCATTTGAGCTCTGGCTCTTATTCACATCGTCATTGGGATGAATTTTTCGCGCTATCCCCCGTTCTCCGCCGAGCAGTTCACTGGCGCGGTTGGCCAGCACCTCGTTCATATTCATATTGCTTTGGGTGCCGGAGCCGGTCTGCCAGATAGCCAGGGGGAACTCCTGCGCGTGCTTTCCGGCCAGCACTTCGTCAGCGGCGGCGACGATCGCCCCGGCTTTCTCCGCCGTCAACAGTCCGAGATCCTGGTTAACCTTCGCCGCCGCCCGCTTGGTCAGCGCCAGGGCGAATATCAGCTCCCCGGGCATTTTTTCGGTCGAGATGCGGAAATGCTCCAGCGAGCGCTGGGTCTGGGCGCCCCAGAGTTTATCGGCCGGGACCTCGATGGCGCCCATCGAGTCTTTTTCACTGCGATGCGTTGTCATTACTTTCTCCTTGGATGAAAAGTGCGTCATAGCGACAAAGCTCACCTGCTTAAAAGACTAAGTATTGGCCAGATTGATAAGTTGTTTTGGTGGTTCGTGCCGCGAAGCGACATAAAAAAAGCCGCCCCGAGGGGCAGCCCAGACCGCTGACAAAATGCAATCGTCGGGATTGCCCGGCGGCGCTGCGCTTGCGCGGGCCTACAGAGAACTGCATAACTTATTGATATTGCTGTTTTTCGTAGGCCGGGTAAGGCGAAAGCCGCCGCCCGGCAGAAAGGCGCTCACCCTAACGAAAACAGGTTTGTCATCGACCAGCGCCGCCCCGAAGGGCGGCGTGGGTTACTTCACGCAGCGGGCGCACTGCGAGGTCTGGATCTGCTGGAAGAAGTCATTGCCTTTATCATCAACGAGGATAAAGGCCGGGAAATCCTCCACTTCAATTTTCCAGATAGCCTCCATACCCAGCTCCGGATAGGCCACGCACTCGAGGCTCTTGATGCTCTGCTGGGCCAGCACTGCCGCCGGGCCGCCGATGCTGCCGAGGTAGAAGCCGCCGTGTTTGTGGCAGGCGTCGGTGACCTGCTGGCTGCGGTTGCCTTTCGCCAGCATGATCTTGCTCGCCCCATGGGACTGCAGCAGATCAACGTAAGAGTCCATGCGGCCTGCGGTGGTCGGCCCCAGAGAGCCGGAGGCGTAACCATCCGGCGTCTTGGCCGGACCTGCGTAGTAGATCGGGTGATCTTTGACGTACTGCGGCAGCGCCTCGCCGTTGTCGATAAGCTCCTTCAGCTTAGCGTGGGCGATATCGCGGGCGACGATGATAGTCCCGCTCAGCGACAGGCGGGTGGACACCGGATACTGCGACAGCTGAGCCAGGATCTCGCTCATCGGCTGGTTAAGATTTACCTTCACCGCTTCGCCTTCCCCGGCCTGGCGCAGATGCTCAGGGATATATTTCCCCGGGTTGCTCTCCAGCTTCTCGATCCAGATGCCGTCGCGGTTAATCTTGGCTTTGATGTTGCGGTCGGCGGAACAGGAAACCCCCATCCCTACCGGGCAGGAAGCGCCGTGACGCGGCAGACGGATCACGCGGATATCGTGGGCAAAGTATTTGCCGCCGAACTGCGCGCCGAGACCAAGGTTCTGCGCCTCCAGCAGCAGCTCCTGCTCCAACTGCACGTCGCGGAACGCCTGGCCGTGCTCGTTACCTTCGGTCGGCAGGCCATCGTAGTATTTGGTGGACGCCAGCTTCACGGTCTTCAGCGTCGCTTCCGCCGAGGTACCGCCGATCACGAAGGCGATATGGTACGGTGGACAGGCGGCAGTACCGAGGGTGCGCATCTTCTCGACGAGGTAATTTTTCAGCTTCGCCGGGGTGATCAGCGCTTTGGTTTCCTGGTACAGATAGGTTTTGTTCGCCGAGCCGCCGCCCTTGGCGATGCAGAGGAATTTGTACTCATCGCCATCGGTAGCATAGAGATCGATCTGCGCCGGCAGGTTGGTGCCAGTGTTAACCTCTTTATACATATCCAGCGGCGCGTTCTGCGAGTAGCGCAGGTTGTCCTGGATATAGGTGTTGTACACCCCCTGCGCCAGGGCGGCTTCATCGCCGCCGCCGGTCCACACGCGCTGGCCTTTTTTACCCATGATGATCGCGGTGCCGGTGTCCTGGCAGGTGGGCAGAATACCTTTGGCGGCGATATCCGAGTTGCGCAGGAACTGCAGCGCGACGTATTTATCGTTTTCGCTGGCTTCCGGATCGTTAAGGATATCCGCCACCTGCTGCTGATGCGCAGGGCGAAGCATAAAGGAGGCGTCGTGGAAAGCATGCTGCGCCAGAAGGGTCAGCGCCTGAGGGTCAACTTTTAGCACTTCCTGGCCGGCGAATTCGGCGACGGAGACGTAATCACTGCTGAGGAGATAATACTCGGTGTCATCCTTTTTGAGCGGAAAAGGATCCTGGTAAACAAACGGTTTATTCGACATTGTACTCTCACTTACTGCTTTGGCTGATTATGTTTCAGGCAGGGACTCCATGTGCCTGTAGAAAAGCGAGTCGAACAATCTTACACAATTTTTTAACAAAAACTGAGACAAGGACGACTTTTTCTTTCAGCAGTTGCTTCTCCACCGTTTGCTGGTTTAATAGGGCGATAAAATTTACTTTGTTTGAAACAGGGATTGAGAATGCAAAAGCTGATTAACGCCGTGCAGAACTATGCATGGGGAAGCCACACCGCCTTAACCGAACTCTATGGCATCGCCAACCCGGACAATCTGCCGATGGCAGAGCTGTGGATGGGGGCGCATCCGAAGAGCAGCTCGCAGATCCTGGCTGCCGACGGCCAGCCGCGTTCACTGCGCGAGGTGATTGACGCGGATAAAGCCGCTCTGCTCGGCGACAAGGTTGCCGCCCGCTTTGGTGAACTGCCGTTCCTGTTTAAGGTACTGTGCGCCGCTCAGCCGCTCTCAATTCAGGTGCATCCCAACAAGCAGGCCTCGGAAGAAGGTTTCGCCCGCGAGAACGCCGCCGGTATCCCGCTCTCCGCCGCCGAGCGTAACTACAAAGATCCGAACCACAAACCGGAGCTGGTTTTTGCCCTGACGCCGTTCCTGGCGATGAATGCATTTCGCGAGTTCAGCGAGATTGTCACCCTGCTGCAGCCGGTGGCTAGCGCGCATCCGGCAATCGGCGCCTTCCTGCAGCAGCCGGACGCGACTCACCTGAGCCAGCTGTTTGCCAGCCTGCTAAATATGCAGGGTGAGGAAAAGGCCAAGGCGCTGCAGGTGCTGCGCGACGTACTGGCCCGTGAACAAGGCGAACCGTGGCAGACTATCCGCCTGATCGCGGAATTCTATCCGGACGACAGCGGCCTCTTCTCCCCGCTGCTGCTGAACGTGGTGAAGCTGAACCCAGGCGAAGCGATGTTCCTGTTTGCTGAAACGCCGCACGCCTATCTGCAGGGGGTGGCGCTGGAGGTGATGGCCAACTCGGATAACGTACTGCGCGCCGGCCTGACGCCGAAATACATTGATATTCCTGAGCTGGTTGCTAACGTCAAGTTCGAGGCTAAACCGGCGGGTGAGCTGTTGACCCAGCCGCAGCGTCACGGCGCGGAACTCGACTTCCCGATCCCGGTGGAAGATTTTGCCTTCTCCCTGCATGACCTCTCCGCCGAGGCCAGCGATGTGGCCCAGGCAAGCGCGGCGATCGTGTTCTGCGTCGACGGCGAAGCCGTACTGCGCAAAGGCGACCAGAGCCTGACCCTCAAGCCGGGCGAGTCGGCCTTCGTGGCCGCCAGTGAATCGCCGGTGCAGGTCAGCGGCCGCGGCCGCGTGGCGCGCGTTTTCAATAAGCTCTAGTAAGCGACTGACCCTTCAGGTCGCGCTTACTGTTGGTGATAACTCAGCCAGGCGGTCTCTCCGCCTGGCTTCATTTATGGATAAATGCTATGAAAAAATCGCTGGTCGCAGCAGGAGTCATCGTGGCGCTGGGCGTGGTATGGACAGGCGGCGCCTGGTTCACTGGTAAACAGCTGGAAGGCCGGATCGCCGATATGGTGCAGCAGGCAAACGCCCAGCTGCGCAGCAGCGCGCCGGAGTCAGGTCTGGAGCTGAGCTATCAGGACTACCAGCGCGGGCTGTTCAGCAGCCATCTGCAGCTGGTGGTGAAGCCGATCGCCGGTCAGGCTAACGGCTGGCTGGCCGCCGGGCAGAGCGTGGTGCTTGACGAAGTGGTCGATCATGGCCCCTTCCCGCTGGCCTCGTTAAAAGCCTTTAATCTGGCGCCGGCAATGGCTTCCGTCCACACCACGCTGGTGAAAAACGACGCCAGCCAGGCGCTGTTCGAGATAGCCAAAGGCGACACCCCCTTTACCGTCGATACGCGCATTGCCTACAGCGGCGACAGCCAGTCGGCTATCGTCCTTAACGCCCTCGACTACGCTAAAGTCGATGAGAAAGTCACCTTCAGCGGCGGTCAGTTCCAGCTCGACGCCGACCGCGACGGCAAAAACATCAGCCTGAAGGGCCAGGCCGGCAGCGGGCAGATCGATGCGCTCAATGAATATAATCAGAAGGTACAGCTGCGCTTCGTCAACCTGACCACCGACGGCGCCACCGAGCTGGCCAGCTTCAACGAACGTATCGGCCAGCAAAAAATGACCCTCGATAAACTGGCCATCAGCGTCGAAGGCAAAGAGCTGGCGCTGATCGACGGCATGGCGCTGGACGGCGGCTCGACGCTGACCCAGGACGGCAAAGGCGTGAACAGCCAGGTGAACTACACCGTCAACAGCCTCAAGCTGCAGGGGCAGGATATGGGCAGCGGCAAACTCACGCTGAAAGTGGATAACGTCGACGGTCAGGCGTGGCACCAGTTCAGTCAGCAGTACAGCGCGCAGTCTCAGGCGCTGCTGGCGAAACCGGAGCTGGCGGAGAATCCGGAGTTGTATCAGCAGGCCCTCACCGAAACGCTGTTCAATGCGCTGCCGATCCTGCTCAAAGGCAACCCGTCGGTGACCATCTCTCCGTTGAGCTGGCGCAATGCCAAAGGCGAAAGCACCCTCAACCTCTCGGTTCTGCTGAAAGATCCGGCCCAGGTGACCGCTCCGCCGCAGACCCTGGCGGACAGCCTGGATCGCGTGGTGCAGTCCCTGGACGGCAAAGTGGTGATCCCGGTGGATATGGCGACGGAGTTTATGACTAAGATCGCCGGTCTGGAAGGCTATCAGCCGGCCGATGCCGCCAAGCTTGCCGATCAGCAGGTCAAAGGCCTGGCGGCGATGGGCCAGATGTTCCGCATTACCACCATGGAAGATAACGCCATCAGCAGCAGTCTGCAGTACGCGAACGGCCAGGTGACGCTGAACGGACAGAAAATGCCGCTGCAAGACTTTGCCGCGATGTTTGGTCTGGAAGCGCCTTCGCTGCCGGACAGCGCGCCGCAGGAAGGCCAGCCGCAGCAGGAAGGCCAGCCGCAGCAGGATGACGCCGCTCCTCAGCAGGACGACGCCGCCCCGCAGCCGTAACTTATCGGTACAGGAGACGGCCAGCGCGCGCCGTCTCCCTCATTTTCGCGTCACCAGCCGCGGGGGCATAATCTGGTTTCGCGTCTCGCCAGTCCCCTCTTCCAGCCGCCGCAGCATCGAATCCGCCAGGCTTTTCCCCATCTCCCGCGCCGGGGTGGTCACCCAGGTGAGGGGCAGGTCGTCGAGGGCGGCCTCCGGCACGTCGGCAAACGCCGCCAGCGCCACCCGCTGCTCAAAGTAGCTCTCGACGCCATCTTCCCCGCTCTGTCTTCCAGCCCGTAACAAACCGAACCACGCGCCGGTGGCTACCACGTTGTTGTAGCACAGCACCGCGGTAATGGTCGGATTCTGGCGCAGCAGGCCGGTCATCGCCTCCGCCGCCTGCTTCTGGCTCGACTCGCACTCCAGCACCCATTCGCTGTGAAACGGCAGACCGTATTTCAGCAAGGTGGCGCAATAGCCGCCGACCCGCTCGGCGCGCGTTAGCGACGAGCTCTGGCCGCCAAGCCAGGCGATCCGCTGATGGCCGCGGCGGATCAGATGCTCGGTCACCAGCTGCGCCGCCTGCATGTTGTCCGGGCGGATAAGGTCGACATCGTCAAGATAGCTAGCGCGGGAAGCAAACACCAGCGGCACCCCCGCCTCCGCCGCACGCTCGCGCAGCTCGCTCCCGCGGTCGATCGCCCCGGCGATAATCACCCCGTCCACCCCCTGCGCCGCCAGCGTATCAAACCGCTGGGCCATCTTCTCGCCGCTGCGGCCTCCCTGGGTGAGAAATACCATTTTCCCCTGCCTCTCCAGGGCATCGGTGAGGCCGGCGGTTAATTCAGCATAAAACGGTTTTGACAGGTCGCTGACGATAAGGCCAATCACGCCGCTCTGCCCACCGCGCAGCGAGGCCGCCTGACGATTGCGCACAAATCCCAGCTGTTCGATAGCCTGATTAACCCGCTCGCCGGTGGCGCTGGAGATGCGCCCTTTGCCGCTCAGTACCAGTGAAACGGTACTCACGGAGACGCCGGCAGCCAGCGCCACATCATTGATGGTGATCTTTTTTGCGATAGCCATAACCTGCTGGCTGACTCCCTTGCCTGTCGATAAATCGTTTTATCATTGTGCGATCTTTATAAACCTTATTATCGCTTGAATATGTGATTTTTATCGCACTAAAAAGTGATAAAACGTTTTATCTTGCCGTGGCGTTAGTTCTCCCGACCACTTATGAATCAGGAACCGTGCTATGACGGCGAAAACAGCACCAAAAATCACCTTATGGGAATTTTTCCAGCAGCTGGGAAAAACCTTCATGCTGCCCGTAGCGTTGCTCTCGTTTTGCGGGATCATGCTGGGGATCGGCAGCTCGCTAAGCAGTCACGATGTTTTGACTCTGCTGCCGTGGCTGGATATGCCGCTGCTGCAGGCCATCTTTATCTGGATGAGCAAGGTCGGCTCCTTTGCCTTCAGCTTCCTGCCGGTCATGTTCTGTATCGCCATCCCGCTGGGTCTGGCGCGAGAGAACAAAGGCGTCGCCGCCTTCGCCGGCTTCGTTGGCTACGCGGTCATGAACCTGGCGGTCAACTTCTGGCTGACCGCGAAGGGTATTCTGCCCACCACCGACGCCGCGATCCTGAAGGCCAACAATATCCAGAACATCATCGGCATTCCGTCAATCGATACCGGGATCCTCGGGGCGGTGATCGCCGGGATTATCGTCTGGCTGCTGCATGAACGCTTCCATAACATTCGCCTGCCGGACGCCCTGGCCTTCTTCGGCGGCACCCGCTTCGTGCCGATCGTCACCACCGTGGTGCTGGGGCTGGTCGGGCTGGCGATCCCGCTGGTGTGGCCAGTCTTCGCCATGGGGATCAACGCCCTCGGGAAGATGATCAACAGCGCCGGGGATTTTGGGCCGATGATCTTCGGCACCGGCGAGCGACTGCTGCTGCCGTTTGGCCTGCACCATATTCTGGTGGCGCTGATCCGCTTTACCGAAGCCGGCGGCACCCTCGACGTCTGCGGCCACAGCGTCAGCGGCGCGCTGACCATCTTCCAGGCGCAGCTGAGCTGTCCGACGACCCACGGCTTCGCCGAAAGCGCCACCCGTTTCCTGTCGCAGGGTAAAATGCCGGCATTCCTCGGCGGCCTGCCGGGAGCCGCGCTGGCGATGTACCACTGCGCCCGTCCGGAAAACCGACATAAAATTAAAGGCCTGCTGATCTCCGGGGTCATCGCCTGCGTGGTCGGCGGCACCACCGAGCCGCTGGAGTTCTTGTTCTTGTTTGTCGCGCCGGTCCTGTATGTCATCCACGCGCTGCTGACCGGTCTCGGCTTTACCATCATGGCGGTGCTCGGGGTAACCATCGGCAACACCGACGGCAATATCATCGACTTCGTGGTGTTTGGCATTCTGCATGGCCTGGCGACCAAGTGGTATCTGGTGCCGGTGGTGGCGGCTATCTGGTTCGCGGTCTACTATGCCATCTTCCGCTTCGCCATCACCCGCTTCAATCTGAAAACGCCGGGCCGCGACATCGACACTGCCGCCAGCGTGGAGAAAGCCGTCGCCGGTACCATCGGCAAATCCGGGTATAACGTACCGGCGATTCTGGCGGCGCTCGGCGGCGCAGAGAACATTGTTTCGCTGGATAACTGCATTACCCGTCTGCGCCTGTCGGTGCACGATATGAGCAAAGTGGACGCCGCCGCGCTGAAAGCCCATCGCGCCATCGGGGTGGTACAGCTCAACCAGCATAATCTGCAGGTGGTTATTGGCCCGCAGGTACAGTCGGTAAAAGATGAGATGGCCACGCTGATGAATACCGTGCAGGCCTGATCCCACTAGTCCCCCTCCGCTACGGAGGGGGCGCTCGCTAAGGAAGCTCCAATGTTTGATTTTGCCACCCCTATCGATCGCCACGGCACCTGGTGCACGCAATGGGACTATGTCGCCGACCGGTTTGGCGCCGCCGATCTGCTGCCGTTCACTATTTCCGATATGGATTTCGCCACCGCGCCCTGTATTCTCGACGCCGTTAGCCAGCGGCTGGCCCACGGGGTGTTCGGCTACAGCCGCTGGCGCAACGAGGCGTTTCTCGGGGCGATTGCCCACTGGTACGCCAGCCGCTTTAACAGCGACATCGATCCGCAATCTGTGGTCTACGGACCGTCGGTTATCTATATGGTGGCGGAAACCATCCGCCAGTGGTCGAAAGAAGGCGACGGCGTCGTGGTCCACACCCCTGCCTACGATGCGTTCTATAACACCATCACCGCTAACCGGCGGCGGATTGCCCCGGTGCCATTGATCCTGAAGGATAATCGGTGGCGCTGCGATATGGACCGCCTGGAGGCGGCGCTGGCGGAGCCAAAGAATACCCTGCTGCTGCTGTGCAGCCCGCACAACCCAACGGGGAAAGTCTGGCGTCGCGAGGAGCTGGAGACCATGGCGGCCCTGTGTCAAAAACATGGCGTCAGGGTGATTAGCGACGAAATTCATATGGACATGACCTGGGGCGAACACCGCCATATCCCGTGGAGCGAGGTCGCTCAGGGACCATGGGCGCTGTTCACCTCCGGTTCGAAGAGCTTCAATATTCCGGCCTTTACCGGGGCCTACGGCTTTATCCCCGAAGAGAACGAGCGCGACAGCTACCTGCAGGCGCTAAAGGGTCGCGACGGGCTCTCTTCCCCTTCCGTGCCGGCGCTGGTCGCCCATATCGCCGCCTACCGCGACGGGGCTCCCTGGCTCGATGCCCTGCGCGACTACCTGCAGGCGAATATGCGCTATGTCGCCGACACGCTCAACAACGCCTTCCCCGCGCTCTGCTGGCAGCCGCCGGAGGCCACCTACCTGGCATGGATCGACCTGCGCCCGCTCAACGTTGACGATCGCGCGCTACAGCAGGCGCTGATCGCCGAACAGAAGGTGGCGATTATGCCGGGTTATACCTATGGTCCTGAGGGCAACGGCTTTCTGCGGCTCAACGTCGGCTGCCCGCGCGAGAAGCTGGAACGCGGTGTCGAAGGACTGATTGCCGCCCTGCGCAGCCTCAGCTGATTCGACGCGCAATCTACAGGTCATCGCGCCGGCGAAACGCCAGGTAACCGGCGCCGAGGGTAAAGACAGCGACAATCACCACCAGCAGGATAAACCCGTGGTGGTTGCTTGCCAGCGGGATCCCACCGACGTTCATGCCGAAGAAACCGGCGACGATGTTAATCGGCAGCGCGAGGACGGTGATCACCGTCAGGGTATAGAGGGTGCGATTGCTCTGCTCCAGCTGGCGGGCGCCAATCTCCTCCTGCAGCAGACTGATGCGCTCGATCAGGCCCGACAGATCGTTAAGCACCACGCTAAACTCTTCGGTGAACTGACGAAACGCCTGCACCACCGCGCGATCCATCCACGCCGGCGGCCGGTTAAGCAGCCGGAACATCGCCGCCGGCTCCGGCGCCAGCAACCGCTGGAAGCGTAAAAGCATCCGCCGTAGCCGCGCCAGATCGGCCCGGTTGCGCTGCACGTGATTGCTCAGAAGACGCTCTTCAATAAGGTCAACATGGCGGCTGGCCTGGCGGACGACCTGCTCCAGCACCTCCTCCTGCTCCTCCAGCAGAAAGGCCAGCAGCTCAGTAGACGTGTTCACCCTGAGCGTCTGCAAGCGCGGCAGCATCCATTCGATAAACCGCAACGGTTTGAAGCGCGCCGTCACCACCAGCCTGGGGCTACAGTAGAGCCACAGCGTGGCGGTTTCCGCGCTGGTATCCTGCGGACGAAACAGCACATCGTTAAGCACAGCGAACAGATTTTCCCCCTGTCGCTCAATGCGGGTGGTGTGCGAGCCGCTGCGGATCTCCTCGAAGAAAAAATCGGCCACCGGAAAGTGGCTGGTTAACCATTTCTCGGCGGTGGCATGATTAAGATTCAGGTGTAACCAGATAAACGCCTTGTCATCGGCGAGCGCCTGATAGCGGGCGCAGACCTCGCCAGAGGCGATCGGCTGCGGGGGGCGCTGTTCATGAAACAAATAGCCATGCACCAGGCCGGAAACTTCGCTATCAAAATCGGGCTTTAACATCTTCGCGGTGACGTCTTGACTCATGGCTCCCTCAGGACAGGCACTGGCACCGTTGATGCCCGAATAGTGCCATCTTTCGCTATTTTCCGCGGGCTGGCAAGGTTAATAATCTGGTCATAAAACAGTAACCTGGCTGACATATGACGGCCAGTATCACGCTTCATCCCCTCGCCGCGCAGGCGATGCGATGGAAGCGAACGGAAGGTCTTCTTGCCTTTATGCTCAGGCGGTTATTAAAATAAATTTGATTATCCTCAAAACTTTTTCAGGCAGAAAGCGGTATTAATTTGCGCGCTTAATCATTGCTTTCACCCAGGTTTATTGAGGAGGAGACCATGAAAACCTATGACCGTAATCGTAACGCTATTGCTACCGGCAGCATGGTAATGATCGCCGGTAACGGGACGACGGGCGTGATTAAAGCTATCCATGGCGAGGGGAAAACCGCTGAGCAGCTGCGCCGGGCGGACTGCGTTGAAATCGACGGCTGCGAGGGCCGCTTCTGCCCGTTGGATCTGATCCGTCTCGGCTTCCATTAATTCCTGCCGCCAGGTCGTTAGTATCAGGCCACCTGTGGTGGCCTGCTCTTTTCCCGGGAAATAAAGCGTCTAGCGAAAGCTCCACTGAACACTCATCACAAAGATCGCCGGCACAATAATGCCGCCTTCCACACCGAAATAATCGGTGAAATTATATTGCAGGCCATGATAGAGGTAGGGCGAAAAACCGATGCCGGTGATTTTTTTGGCGGTGCGGTAGGTGCCGGAATCCCCACAGTGGCTGAAGGCATCAAAGAAAAATTCCCCGGTATAGGCATACACCCCTTTCAGTACCCAGCCGGTATCGTTTTTCAGCCAGTCGCGGCGCACGCCGAGGGTCAGGCAACGATCGTCAAAGCTGTTTTTCATCGTTCCGACCAGCACGCTGTATTTTGAATCCTGAGAAAACTTGCGCTCCACCGAGAAAAAGTTGTTATTGTAATGTTCGTTATATTGTCCGTGGTTACCCGTCATATGATAGACATAGGAACCGGTATTCATCGAGTAGAGGCTTAATTCCCCGGCCTGCGCCGACGGCATGGCAACCATTAGTAGCCCTGATAACAAAATCCATAATTTATTTACCATTCAGTAACCTATGCCATACCCGTAAAAAGAACCCGGCATGCTAGCACCGCTTAGCTAAACCAAAGGGCAATCAGATAAACCGACGCTCTTCGCGGCGGGAAAATATGACGCTATCTGCACTATAGCAGTCGTCCTCTCGCCTGGTGAGCGCCTGCGGTTATACTGGAGAAACATTCCCCTAATCGTTAAGGACCGCTGTGTTAGCCACTCTCCTCGTTGCGCTGGTCGCTATTATTCATCTCGCCATCCTGGTGCTGGAGATGTTTCTCTGGGAAGGCTCCGCCGGGCGCCGGGCCTTTAACCTCAGCGCCGATTTCGCCCGGCAGACCCGGGTGCTGGCGGCCAACCAGGGCTTGTATAACGGCTTTCTGGCCGCCGGCCTGGCATGGGGGCTGTGGCTGGGGGCGCCGGGGGTGCAGGTGGTTATCTTTTTCCTGGCCTGCGTGCTGGCCGCCGGGATTTTCGGCGCGCTGACCGCCAGCCGCAAAATTCTCTATATTCAGGCGCTGCCCGCGCTGCTGGCGCTGGTTGCCGTGCTGACGCAAGCGTAGGGCCTTGATCCAAAACAGAGAAAGCAGGCGCTAAGGCGGGTACTATTTGCCCCCTTTGGTCGGTCATCGACCGTTAATACCTTCTGAGTTCAGAGGCATTTTTATGACATGGCAATCCTTCAAACAGGCCTGGCTTATCCGGTTCTGGTCTCCTGTCCCGGCGGTCATTGCCGCGGGCATCCTCTCTACCTACTATTTTGGCATCACCGGCACCTTCTGGGCGGTGACCGGCGAATTCACCCGCTGGGGTGGTCAGCTGCTGCAGCTGCTGGGCGTCCACAGCGAACAGTGGGGCTATTACCAGCTGATACATCTCGAAGGGTCGCCGCTGACCCGCATCGATGGCAGTATGATCATCGGCATGTTCGGCGGCTGCCTGGCCGCCGCGCTGTGGGCGAATAACGTCAAACTGCGCTTGCCACGCAGCCGGATCCGCATTGCGCAGGCCGTGGCGGGCGGCATCATCGCCGGGTTCGGCGCACGGCTGGCGATGGGCTGCAACCTGGCGGCCTTCTTCACCGGCATTCCGCAGTTCTCCCTGCACGCCTGGCTGTTTGCCATCGCCACCGCCATCGGCTCCTGGTTTGGCGCCCGCTTCACGCTGCTGCCCCTTTTTCGCATCCCGGTAAAAATACAAAAGGTGTCCACCGCCTCGCCGTTAACCCAAAAACCGCAGCAGGCGCGCCGCCGTTTCCGCCTGGGGATGGTGCTCTTTTTCGCCATGATCGGCTGGGGCCTGCTCACCGCTGCAGACCACCCGGCGCTCGGCCTGGCGATGCTGTTTGGCATTGCCTTTGGGCTGCTTATTGAGCGCGCGCAGATCTGCTTTACCTCCGCCTTTCGCGATATGTGGATCACCGGCCGGACGGTGATGGCGAAGGCGATTATCTTCGGCATGGCGGCGAGCGCCATCGGTATCTTCAGCTATGTGCAATTGGGGATGGCGCCGAAAATTATGTGGGCCGGTCCTAATGCGGCGATTGGCGGGCTACTATTTGGCTTTGGCATCGTGCTGGCCGGCGGCTGTGAGACCGGCTGGATGTACCGGGCGGTGGAGGGCCAGGTTCACTACTGGTGGGTTGGGCTGGGCAACGTCATCGGCTCAACGCTGCTCGCCTGGTGCTGGGACGATATCGCCGCCCCGCTCGCCACCCACTGGCAGAAAGTCAACCTGCTGAACGCCTTCGGTCCCTTTGGCGGACTACTGGCCACCTATCTACTGCTGCTGATCGCCCTGCTGCTGGTGATCGCCTGGGAGAGACATTTTTTCCGCCGCCAGGCGGCGGTCCGGACCGTGAAGGAGAGCGCATGAAAAACATCATCCCTGATTATCGCCTGGATATGGTCGGCGAACCCTGCCCGTATCCGGCGGTCGCTACCCTGGAGGCAATGCCTTCCCTGCAAAAAGGCGAGATCCTAGAAGTGGTCAGCGACTGTCCGCAGTCGATCAATAACATTCCGCTTGATGCAAGGAACCACGGCTACACGGTGCTGGATATTCAACAGGATGGCCCAACCATTCGCTATTTGATTCAGAAGTAGCGCCGTTTTCCCGCCGGCGGCCTTCCCCGCCGGCGCTTGTCTCCTCGTTCCCGCCTCGCCGTTCGCTTACGCATCGCTGACCAGGTAGCCAAACGATTGCAATAGATTGTAACACTTGAAACCGTGTTCCAGTTACGCAATAACCATTAATATAACGCACCTATATTATTAAAATGCGAATAAGTTATTTAGTGAATGGTTTCTGCCGCTATCGGCCAAAGCCGCACACAGCGACACGATAAGGATCGAAATGGAACTGCTGGTCAGGCTGGGTCATTTTTTTGAGCAAGCGCGTTCTGACGCCGACTATGCCACCTTCGCCAATGAACTCCGTCGGCATAAGGTCTCCTACTACATCTATTTTGTTTCCACCGGCAATATGAATTTCGTAATGGCAAACGACGAGGTGGTCTCGGTAAAAAGCGCCCGCGGGCTGCTGCGCGTTCGCGCTGAGGCCAGCCATTGTCTGACCAGGGTCGCCGTTATCCGCCACTTTGCCCGGGCCATTAACTTTGAACAGTACTGCCGGGATCTCGCCAGCGCCGGGGTGTTTAAGTGGATCGTCGATCTGGAAGAGGAGACCCGGCACTACTGGTCTAAGGATAATACGCTGTTGTATAAAGAGTGCCTGATGCCCCCCTGAACAGGTCTCAGGGGGAGGCGGCGAGGGTCAGCCTTTAATCGCGGGTCTGCACCCAAAAGGCGTGGATCAGGCCAGGAATATAGCCCAGCAGAGTCAAAATGATATTGAGAATAAACGCCCAGCCGAAGCCTTTTCCCAGCAGCACACCCAGCGGCGGCAGAATGATAGTGAAAACGATTCTCCAGAATCCCATAACCTCTCCCTTCGTCTAACGTCAATTTTTTACTAAGCTATTCAATAGTTAAGCATAGACGCTTTTCGTCGTTTCGCCAGCAGGCAGCCCCCTCATCTCTGGTAACAAAAATCATTCCCTGCCGTCACGGGCAAAAAAGACCGGGAAAACATTCACTTTTCCCCTCTCCGGCCCGCAGGCCCCGGCAAAGCGCACAGATTGTCAGTTGACCAATCAGAGGGACAGGGCTAAGCCTGGAGGAGTTTCATCACATCGAGTCGTTTTACCAACCGGAGAATATCCATGAGTAAACTTGGAATTAATGGATTTGGTCGTATCGGACGTCTGGTGTTACGTCGTTTATTAGAAGTCGACAGCAGCCTGGAAGTGGTGGCTATCAACGACCTCACTTCGCCAAAGGTGCTGGCCTACCTGTTGAAGCATGATTCAAACTACGGCCCCTTCCCGTGGAGCGTCGACTTTACCGAAGATGCGCTGATCGTCAACGGCAAAACCATTACGGTGTATGCCGAAAAAGAGGCGCAGCATATTCCATGGCAGGCGGCAGGCGCCGAGGTGATTGTGGAGTGTACCGGGTTCTACACCTCGGCCGAGAAATCGCAAGCCCATCTCCAGGCCGGCGCGCGCAAAGTGCTGATTTCCGCCCCCGCCGGCGAGATGAAAACCATCGTCTACAACGTCAACGATGACACCCTGACCCCGGATGACACCATCATCTCCGTGGCCTCCTGCACCACCAACTGCCTGGCGCCGATGGCCAAAGTTCTGCAGGATGCCTTCGGCATCACCGTAGGCACCATGACCACCATCCACGCCTATACCGGCACCCAGTCGCTGGTGGACGGGCCGCGCGGAAAAGATCTGCGCGCCTCCAGGGCGGCGGCGGAAAACGTTATCCCGCACACTACCGGCGCGGCAAAAGCCATTGGCCTGGTGATCCCTGCCCTGAGCGGTAAGCTGAAAGGCCATGCCCAGCGCGTACCGACCAAAACCGGCTCAGTGACGGAGCTGGTATCGGTGCTGGAGAAAAATGTGACTGCGGATGAGGTCAATCAGGCGATGAGGCAGGCGGCTGAGGGCAATGAATCCTTTGGTTACACCGAAGAGGAGATCGTCTCTTCCGATATCATCGGCAGCCATTTCGGTTCGATCTACGATGCTACCCAGCTGGAGATTGTGGAGGCCGGCGGCGTACAGCTGGTGAAAACCGTCGCCTGGTACGATAACGAATACGGCTTTGTCACCCAACTGATCCGCGTGCTGGAGAAATTTGCCCGCTAAGTGAACGGCGGGCAGCCTGCGCTGTCCGCCGGTTCTGTGTGGAGTGCCTCAGGCCTGCAGATAGACCACCTGGGTCTGCAGGTACTCATTCAGGCCGTGGCGGCCATCTGCGCCGCCGATCCCCGACTTACGCCAGCCGGCGTGGAACCCCTGCATCGCCTCAAAGTTCTCACGGTTGATATAGGTTTCGCCAAACTTCAGTCCCTTAATCGCTTTCATCGCCACGTTCAGATCGCGGGTATAGATTGAGGAGGTCAGGCCATAATCGCTGTCATTGGCCATCGCCAGCGCCTCATCGAGGGTCGAAAAGGCCACCACCGGCAGCACCGGACCGAAGGTTTCCTCATGGACAATGTCCATCTCCTGACGTACATCCAGCAGCAGGGTCGGCGGATAAAAATAGCCTTTGCCCTCCAGCGGCTGACCGCCCAGCGCCACCCGCGCCCCCTGCGCCACCGCCTTCGCCACTTTGCCCGCCACCTGGTCCCGCGCCGCCGCGTTGATCAGCGGCCCCATCGCGATGTCATCCCGCGTCGCCGGGTCGCCAAACTGGACGGCCTTCATCGCCTCACCGAGGCGGTTGACGAAGCGGTCGTATATTCCCTGCTGAACATAGACCCGCTCGACGCAGTTACACACCTGCCCGGTGTTAATCACCCGCGAGTCCACTACCGCTTTCACCGCCAGCTCCAGATCCGCATCGTCCATTACAATGGCAGGCGCTTTGCCGCCGAGCTCGAGGCACACTTTGGTGATATTTTTCGCCGCAGCGGCCATAATTTTTTCTCCCGCCGCCACGCTGCCGGTCATGCTGACCATCGCCACCTTCGGATTGCCGGCCAGCTCCTGGCCGACGGTTTCCCCACGGCCGAGCACAAGGTTAAAGACCCCTTTCGGCAACCCAACCTGATGGACAATCTCGGCAAAGGCGATGGCATTATTGGGCGTAAATTCGCTGGGCTTAATGACGATGGTATTTCCAGTGATCAGGGCCGGCGCCAGCTTGCGGGCGATAAGAAAGAATGGGAAGTTCCACGGCAGGATCCCGGTGGTCACCCCCAGCGCGCGTTTAAAGACAAGGATATTCTCCCCCGGGCGATCGCTCTGCACGATCTCACCTTCGTAACGGCGCGCCCATTCTGCCATATAGTCGAGATAGTCCGCGGTGAACGCAACCTCCACCGCCGCCAGCTGCTGGATCTTGCCGCCTTCAGCGACAATCAGCCCGGCGATCTCGTCGGCACGCTGACGGATACCGGCGGCAATTTTGCGCAGCCAGCCCGCACGCTCAATGGCCGGCAGCGCTTCCCAGCCGGGCTGGGCGCGCTCGGCGGCGTCAATCGCCAGCCGCGCCTCTTCGGCAGTCCCGTCCGGGATCCGCGACAGCAGCGCTTCGGTCGCCGGGTTAAGCACGTCGATCCAGCCGTCGCCGCGACCGGAAACGAACTGGCCATCAATATACATCGGGTGTTGAACGGGTGCTGTCATGGCTGCTCCTGTGGTGCATTTGTATTTAACAGGTGATTTTTTTGTTAAATATCGGGCGGATAAGCCGCTGTTCGGCAGCACATTGGCGCAGTTCTGTGAGCTGATTCATAAAAACGGGCCAAAAATGCCCGCTTGAGGTTACATTTTAATAACACAAATTGCCCGTTTGCGACGAATCTGCCGTAAACGGGCATTTTTCAGCCGAGGGTGCGGGCCTGCAGCGCCCCGGCAAGCTGGGCGTCCTCCCGCAGCTGTCGCCAGGCGTCGAGGATCTCCGGCGGGAAGGTGACATGGCTGATGAAGTCTTTTCCCCGCGGACCGTACCCTTCAGGGGTATCCTGCAGGCGCGGCAGCTCGCCCAGCAGCAGCGCCAGGTAGCGGGTGACCGGCCAGAGCCCCGCTCCGCCGCCCGCGAACCCCAGTTGGCCATCGGTCTGCTCCAGCACCGGCGAGCAGCCGGGAAAGCTCAACCACTGCGGCGGCGTCGTCGCCCCCTGCCAGACGCGGGCGAAGGTAGCCATGGTTCGCCGCTGCATAGTCGGGTCCTGAATGATGATCCCGCGACGATGGGCGAGCCCCCGGCTCTCCAGCGTGGTCCGGGTAAAACGGGCGTTCTCACCGCAGTTGGTTGACTGGTCCTCCACCACCAGCCGCGAATGGGGGATGTGCCAGTAGTCATGAGCAATGTCGGCCAGAATATGCGCTTCCGGGCGGCCATCCACCGGCAACGTACGGTAACGGGGATCCTGGCGCACCGCCTCGTAGAGATAGCCCGTAGAATGTCCCACGCCGCCGCTGATCAGCAGCGGGACCGCCTGCGCCGCCGCCAGACGGCAGGCGCCGTCGATGGTTGGGATCACGGCGTTGCCGGCCAGCACTACCACGTCCACCTGCGGCAGCGCGGGCAGCGTCGCCAGATCGTCCTGCGCCAGCCAGGCGCCGACCTGGTTAGCCGCCGCCAGCGTCGCTGCCGACAGCGGAGGAAATTGTTCTGCCATTCTGGCTCCTTAATCCTCTCTCAGCCGAGCGGAGAGGATGCTTTCGCTATCATAAACGCCGCCTGCCGGAAGGCATAGCGGCGTCGATTTGTAACCATTTTGAAATAACAAGAAACATCTAAAAACAGGCGGGTTGCACCTGAACAACTCACTATGAAAATAACAAAAAACAGCAAAATCAGGTGGAAAATAAAAAATAGCGTCGCGGTTATACCAGTTCAAAGCGCGCCATAACGCCCAGTTTGCCAGCGATAAACTTGCCAATTGTAACCTTCAACCCTAAGTTGCTTAACAATTACACAACCTTTTCACATCAGGTTGCACCCTGCTCGTACAGAGTGACACCTGACCTATCTACCGTGGCGGGAGAACGTTTCGTAATGAGCAATCCACAAGACAACACTGCATCCATTCTGCAGAAAAACAAGAAGGTACTGATCGCGAGCCTGACAGGCAGCGCCATCGAATGGTTCGATTATTTTCTCTATGGCACCGCCGCCGCGCTGGTGTTCAACAAAATCTTCTTTCCGATGGTCGACCCGGTTATCGGCCTGATCCTCTCCTGGCTCTCCTTCTCGCTGACGTTTTTTATCCGCCCCATCGGCGGCGTGATTTTCGCCCATATCGGCGATCGCATCGGCCGCAAGAAGACGCTGGTGCTGACCCTGTCGCTGATGGGGAGCGCCACGGTGGCGATCGGCCTGCTGCCCACCTACGAGATGGTGGGCCTCTGGGCGCCGGCCCTGCTGATTACTCTGCGCATTATTCAGGGCATGGGTATCGGCGGCGAATGGGGCGGCGCGCTGCTGCTGGCCTATGAATACGCGCCGGAAAAGCGGAAAGGCTTTTTCGGCAGCATTCCCCAGGCCGGGGTGACCATCGGCATGTTGATGGCGACATTTATCGTCTCGCTGATGACGCTGTTCGATGAGGCGCAGTTTCTCGCCTGGGGCTGGCGCATACCGTTCCTGCTCAGCTCCGTCCTCGTTTTTCTCGGCCTGTGGATCCGCAAAGATATCGACGAAACGCCCGCCTTTAAGCAGGTGAAAAAATCCGGCCAGGTGGCGAAGGCCCCGCTGCGCGATACGCTCAAGCACCACTGGCGGGAAGTGCTGATCGCCGCCGGCCTGAAAGTGGTGGAGACCGCCCCCTTCTATATCTTCTCCACCTTTGTAGTCAGCTACGCCACCACCACCCTGAGCTATCAGAAGTCGCAGGCGCTGGAATCCGTGACCCTGGGCGCGCTGGTGGCCACCGTGATGATCCCGCTGATGGGGCTGCTGTCAGACAAGGTGGGTCGGCAAAAGATGTACACCCTGAGCGTGGTGCTGCTGGGGCTGTTTATCGTCCCGTGGTTCCTGCTGCTCGACACCGGCACCGGCTGGGGCATCATGCTGGCGACGACCGTTGCCTTCGGCATCCTGTGGGCGCCGGTAACCGCGGTGCTCGGCACCCTGTGCTCTGAGATTTTCAGCGCCAATGTGCGCTATACCGGGATCACCCTCGGCTACCAGTTGGGCGCCGCGCTGGCCGGGGGCACCGCGCCGCTTATCGCCACCGGTCTGCTGGCGAAATATGACGGTGACTGGCGGCCGGTGGCCGTTTATCTGGGCATTACGGTGGCGATTTCGCTCCTGGCGATATTCTGCGCCAGCCGGATGAAGTCCGCGCTGGGCACGGCCCCCTCCCGGGCGGAAAGCGCCTGACCGCCGCCCGCCAGGGCTACTACGGCGCCGACTATCCCGCCCGGCGGCGCTGCGCGTGCGCGGGCCTGGAGAAAGATCACGCCGCGGGGGAAACCGCTTATCCCAGGTCCGGTAAGCATGTAGGCCCGGTAAGGCGCCAGCCGCCACCGGGCACAAACAGGCGTCAAGTCTTCCCCCCTGCTTAGCCGGCCGCCAGGACCGGCGGGTGTCAGGCGCTCTGGTTGTCCAGCTGAAGCTGCCCCTCGCGCCGCTGCTTCAGCTTCCAGAAGCCCCACAGCGCGATAAACCACAGCGGAGAAGCCAACAGCGCCAGCAGCGTGTCCGGGTCAAAGATCATGATGAAGATAGCGAACGCGAAGAACAGCAGGCTCACCCAGCTCATCACTACCCCGGCGGGCATCTTAAAGATCGACCCGGCGTGCAGGTCCGGACGCTGACGGCGGTAAACCAGATAGGCCACGAGGATCATCCCCCAGCTGAACACCACCATAATCGCCGCCAGGGTCGAGACGATGGTGAACAGGGTCATCACGTTCGGCACCAGAAACAGCAACAGCGTGCCGATCAGCATGCAGAAGCAGGAGAACAGCAGGCTGCGCACCGGAATGCGGGTACTGCGCGACAGGATACGAAACTGCCAGTGCGCATGCTTCTCCACCGACAGGCCGTACAGCATGCGGGTGCTGGAGAAGACCCCGCTGTTGGCCGAGGACATCGCCGAGGTCAGCGCCACAAAGTTAATCACCGCCGCGGCGGCAGGCAGCCCGGCCTTGGCGAACAGCGTCACGAAGGGGCTGGTCTCCGCCGACACCCCCGGCCACGAGGCGACAGCGATGATCACCACCATCGACAGCAGATAGAAGATAATAATCCGCAGCGGCAGAGCATTGATCGCCTTGGGCAAAATGCGCTGCGGATCGCGGGTCTCCGCCGTCATGGTGCCCAGCAGCTCAATGCCGGTAAAGGAGAAGATCGCTATCTGGAAGCCGGCGAAAAAGCCGGTGATGCCGTGGGGCATAAAGGCCGTCGGGTCGGTGAGATGGCTGAGGGAGGCCGTCACGCCGTCCGGGGAGGTCCAGCCGGTGGCGATCATCCAGCCGCCGGTGCCGATCAGGGCGATAATGGTGATCACCTTGATCAGGGCGAACCAGAACTCCGCCTCGCCGAACATTTTCACCGACAGCAGGTTAAGCAGGAACAGAATCGCCAGCATGCTGAGGGCCGGCATCCACGCCGACAGTTCCGGGAACCAGTACTGCATATAGCTCCCGCAGACCACCACGTCGGCGATACAGGTCACCACCCAGCTTAGCCAGTAGGTCCAGCCGAGGTAAAAGCTGGCCTGCGGCCCGAGATACTCGCCGACAAAGTCGGCAAACGAGCGGTAGTCATGGCGGGTGAGCAGCAGCTCTCCCATCGCCCGCATCACCATATAGGTAAAGAACCCGACCAGCACATAGATAACCAGGATCGAGGTGCCGGCGACGGCGATGTTGCGCCCCGCCCCCATAAACAGCCCGGTGCCGATGGCGCCCCCGAGGGCAATCATCTGGATATGGCGGGCGCTGAGCCCGCGCTTAAGCTGTGACGCGCCTTCACCTCCGGCGGCAGGTGACGCCTGATGTTGATGTTCAGTCATGGTGTTTCCTCAGGCTGGTTGCGGGAGACGAAGGGCAGCGGCGCGGAGCAACAGCCCGGCGCGCTGGCCGGTGGCGACCCCGGCGTTGGGAAAGAGGATATAGGGGGCCCGGGCCTGCACCACCCAACGTTTCTCTGCCTGGCGGGCGATCTCATACCCTGCCGGGAGCGCGGTGAAGTTTTCAACGTCTGCCGCGAGATTAAGCGTAAATTCCCCCTCGCGCTTGATGATGCTCTCCTCGACCAGGAAGTAGTCCACCGGCGCTTTGTCGCGCGGCGGCAGCGGCGCGTCAGCGATCCAGGCCCGGATCGCCGCGTCGGCGGCGGCGAACAGGCCGAGATCGTTGGCGCCGAACGGCATCACTTTCCCCAGCTCCAGGGTGGCGCTTTGCGCGGCGAACTTTTCGCAGGTGAAATGGGTGAAGGTGCCGCCCGCTTCGATATGGCGCACGACGGCGTCCATCCCGCTGGCCTGCAGCAGCTGATAGAAATCGGGCGAAAAATCCCCGGCGTGGGCTGGGAGCAGCGCAAACTGGCGATACAGCGATCCGCGAATGGCGGTGTGCATATCGAGATGACCACGGTTGACCGGCCCCGCCGCATCGGCGGCGCGATAAAAAGCCTGCACCGCCTGCTCCAGCGCAAAAGCCCGCCGCGACTCATTTCCCGGGGTGACCGCCAGATGGCGGCCGCCGAACAGGCGATTCAGGTCGTTATGCAGATAGCGGCGCGCGGCGCGGATCGCCGGCAGATTACCAAAGACGATCAGCAGCGCCTGCGTGAGCGGCTGCCGCCCCTGGCTCAGATCGTGGGTTAGCTGCAGCAGCAGTTCAATCGGCGCGGTCTCATTGCCATGCACGCCGGCGGAGAGGATCGTCGCCTGGCGCCACGGCGCCGTCGGCAGCAGCTGTAAAATGCCCTCACCCAGCCAGCGGGCCTCGATGCCCGCCGGAAAGGTCCACGCCTGCAGGCGGCAGTGCAGTAAATCGTTAACCAGGTGCTCCATCTGCCGCTCCTTAACGCTGAAAATCATAGACCGCGCCGAGGCGCAGGATCTGCGTCAGCTCATCCAGCGCCTGATAAACCTCGCGCAGCAGCTGCGGGTCCGCCAGATCGCGGGCATGCAGCCGGTCGCGATAGTGTTTTTCCACCCATGCCGTCAGCTGCTGATAACGTTCGTCGTTCATCAGGCTATGGGCGTTGACCGCCTGGCGCTCCGCCTCGTTGAGCACCACTCGCAGCCGCAGACAGGCCGGGCCGCCGCCGTTGCGCATGCTTTCCCGCAGGTCAAAGACCGCCACTTCATCGATCGGCGATGCGCTATCGGCGGCGAGATCGCTGAGATAGCGCCAGACGTTTTCCCGCTGGCGGCACTCCTCCGGCACCACGATCAGCATCTTGCCGTCTGGTTTGCTCAGCAGCTGGCTGTTGAACAGGTAAGAGGCCACGGCGTCGTCGAGCGAAACCCGCTCGTCCGGCACTTCCACGCTGGTGAACGGGATATCCAGACTGTCGCTTTTAGCCCGCAGCGTGGTCAGCACCGCCGCCTGATCGACAAACGCCTGCTGATGGTGGAACAGCACATGGCGATTGCTGACCGCGATGACGTCGTTATGAAACACGCCGCGATCGATAGCCTGCGGCGCCTGCTGGGCAAACACCGTGTAGCGCGGATCCAGCTGATGCAGGCGGGCCACCGCTTCGCTGGCCTCGAGGGTCTGCCGCGCCGGATACTTCACCGGGGCGATACCGCCGCTGGCGCGTCGACCATAGACGAAAAACTGCACCCCCTGCCGGTCATATTCCCGGCAGAAGCGGTTATGGTTGGCCGCCCCTTCATCGCCGAGGTCGCCATGCTGCGGCAGCGCCGCATGGTGGGCAAAGTAGCGCGGATCGGCGAACGTGGCGCCAAGGATCGCCGAGGTGGTGGGTGCCTCCTGCATACGGTGCAGCTTATTGTTCAGGTTGGCGACGGTGAAATGGACTTTGCCATCGGCGCTGTCCGCCGACGGTGAGACGGTCGCCGCGTTGGCGGTCCACATCGACGAGGCGGAGCTGAAGGCGGAGAGCAGCTGCGGCGCCGCGTGGGCCGCCTGCCGGATAACCTGCTCATCGCTGCCCTGGAAACCCACTTCGCGCAGCAGACGCAGATTCGGCCGCGGCTGCGGCGGCAGAATGCCCTGCACGAAGCCGCGATCGGCCAGGGCTTTCATTTTATACAGCCCCTGCAGCGCCGCCTTTTTAGGGTTAGAGAGACCATCGCGGTTATTTTGCGAGGCTTCATTGCCGACGGAGAGTCCGGCGTAGTGGTGCGTCGGGCCGACCAGGCCATCAAAGTTTGCTTCAAAACCAGACATATGTCCTCACAGGATCCGTTATCAGAATGGCAGGCCCGGCGATACCGTCGCCGGAAGCGTCAGCGTATCGCTGACCAGAGAGGCCATCGGCCAGGCACAGTAGTCGGCGGCGTACCACGCTGCCGCGCGATGGTTGCCGGAGGCGCCCACCCCGCCAAACGGCGCTTTACTCGATGCGCCGGTCAGCGGCTTGTTCCAGTTGACGATCCCGGCTCGCGCCTCGTCCGCCAGCTGATCAAACTGCGCCGCATCGCTGGAGATCAGCCCGACGGCCAGGCCATAGCGGGTCTGATTGGCGAGGCGAATCGCCTCCGGGAAGCCGTCGTAACGGATAATCGTCAGCAGCGGGCCAAAGTACTCTTCATCCGGCACCTCAATACCGGTGACGTCGACGATCCCCGGGGTCAGCACCGTGGAGCGCGGGTCAGGCTGGCGCATGCGCAGCAGCACCTTGCCGCCGAGCCCCTCCAGTTTTTGCTGCGCCGCCAGCATGTTCTGCGCAGCGTCGAGAGAGATCACCCCGCCCATAAACGGCGCCGGCTGATCATCCCACTTGCCGGCGCGGATCTGCGCGCTGGCCTCTACCAGCCGCTGCAGCAGCGCATCCCCCTGCTCGCCGCGCGGCACGATCAGCCGGCGCGCGCAGGTGCAGCGCTGCCCGGCAGAGATAAACGCCGACTGGATAATCACATGCAGCGCCGCATCGATATCGGCCGCGTCGGCGACGATCAGTGCGTTGTTGCCGCCCATCTCGAGGGCCAGCATCTTCTCCGGCTGGCCGCCGAAGTAGCGATGGAAGTGGAAACCGGCCGCCGCGCTGCCGGTGAACAGCACGCCGTCGATATCACGATTTTCCAGCAGCGCCTGGCCGGTGGCTTTTCCGCCCTGCAGCAGGTTGATCGCCCCGTCGGGGATGCCCGCCTGCTGCCACAGCTGGACGGTCATTTCAGCGGTAGCCGGCGTCAGCTCGCTGGGTTTAAACACAATGGTGTTCCCGGCGATCAGCGCCGGAATGATATGTCCGTTGGGCAGGTGGCCCGGGAAGTTGTAGGGGCCAAAGACCGCCATCACGCCGTGCGGTTTGTGGCGCAGCAGCGCTTTACCGTCCGGCAGCGTCGACTCATGAAAGCCCGTCCGCTGGTGATAGGCTTCGATGGAGATCGCGGCCTTGCCGATCATCGCCTGCACTTCGGTGCGGGTCTCCCACAGCGGCTTGTTGGTCTCCCGGGAAATCAGGGTCGCCAGCGCCTCTTTATGCGTCTCCAGCAGCGCAGCGAAACGCTGTACGACGTCAATACGCTCGGCCAGCGGCCGGTGCGACCAGGGATAAAACGCCGCGCGCGCCGCGGCGCAGGCCGCCTGGACGTCGTCAGCCCCCGCGCTGGCCGCCTGCCACAGCAGCGACTGATCCTCCGGGGCCAGTTTGCTCATCGTTGCGCCGCTGCCTGGCAGCCACTGCCCGGCTATAAACTGTGCTTTTACCGCCATGATCTGTTGTCCTCTGGATTCAGGGTTACCGTATAAACGCGGTCGGTTTCACTGACCTGCAGCGCGTCCAGCGCGGCGCTGTCAAGCGAGACCTGCTCTTCGTGGGCCACCAGCAGCGCCCGAAAGTTGTCGAATTGACCGTTGGCGACGAGGGTCGGCGCCGGCAGGTCGCCCATCAGCTGCCGGACAGGCAGGCGCTGGCTGTCGCGCACGGCGCGGATCTGATCGGTGTCCGCCTCCAGCACCGGACCGGCATCGAAAATATCCACCGAGCCGCGCCAGCTGAAACCCTCTTTCTCGAGGATCGCCCGCGCCGGGGCGGTATTGGGATGCACCTGACCGATGACCCCGCGGGCCGCTTCCGGCAGCAGTGAGATATAGATCGGGTACGCCGGCATCAGTTCGGCAATAAAGGTTTTCATGCCGGTGCCGGTCAGCCGGTCGGCATCGGCGAACGGGATGTCGAAGAAATGATGGCCCAGCGCATCCCAGAACGGCGACTGTCCCTGCTCATCGCTGCAGCCGCGCAGTTCGGCAAACAGGTGCGGGGAGAACCACTCGCGAAAGGCGGCGATAAATAAAAAGCGCGCCTTGGAGAGCAGCAGACCATTGCGGTTGCGCTGATACGCCGGGTCGAGAAACAGCGTACATAGCTCACTATGCCCGGTGTGGTCATAGCTGAGATTAAGCAGCTCCTGGGGCTTATAGACTCCCAGCGCTTTCGAGGCGCGCACCGTTTTCTGAATGCGAAAATTGTAAAACGGCTCGTCCAGGCCCACTGCGACCTCAATGGCGCTCACCCCCACCACCCGCGCCAGCGCGGTGTCCTCCAGCACAAACAGGAAACCCTGCTGGCTGCGCGGCAGTTCGCCGGCGAAGGTCTCGATACTGCGCCGGATCCGGGCCGCCAGACGCCCGACGTCATGCGGTAAGGAGGTCATGCCGACCCCCGCCCGCGCGGCGAGGCGGACGATGTCGTCGAGATCGTTTTCCCGTACGGGACGAAATAGCATCACAGGCCGTCCTCCCGATTAGCGGGTTAAGCGAGCAACGGCGCGATCAAGGCGCACGAAGGCTTCCGCAATATCCGCCAGCGGGATATTGAGCGCCGGCGCGAAGCGCAGCACGTCCGGGCCGGCAATCAGGGCGATCAGCCCCTCTTCCGCCGCCAGGTTGGTCAACGTTTTGGCCTTGCCGCGCAGCGGCCCCGCCAGCTCAGCGCCGATCAGCAGACCGGTGCCGCGCACGGCGCTGAACGCATCGTAACGGGCAGAGATCGCATTCAACTGGTCAACGATCAGCGCATGGCGCTCGCCAACGCCCGCCAGCAGCGGCGCATCGAGATGGGCCAGCACGGCGTTAGCGACGGTTGCCGCCAGCGGGTTGCCGCCGAAGGTGGTGCCATGGGTGCCTGGCTGGAAGACCTGCGCCCAGGCCTCTTTCGCCAGCATCGCGCCGATCGGGAAGCCGCCCCCCAGCCCTTTGGCGCTGGTGAGAATGTCCGGGACGACGTTGTAATGCTGGTAGGCGTAGAGATGGCCGGTACGCCCGGCGCCGGTCTGCACCTCATCGAATATCAGAGTGGCATGATGGCGATCGCAGAGGGTACGCAGCGCCTGCAGGAACGCCGGGTCCGCCGGGATCACCCCGCCTTCGCCGATAATCGGCTCGACGATCACCGCGCAGGTGCGCGAGGAGATCGCCGCGGTGACCGCCTCGATATCGTTATAGGGCAGATGGGTAATGCCCTGCGGCAGCGGAGCATAATCGCTGGAATATTTCGGCTGGCCGCCAACGGAGACGGTGAACAGCGTGCGGCCATGGAAGGCGTGGTTGAAGGCGATGATTTCGCTTTTTTCACCGCCAAACTTATCGTGGGCATATTTCCGCGCCAGCTTAAGGGCCGCCTCGTTGGCTTCGGCGCCGGAGTTGCAGAAAAACACCTTGTCGGCAAAGGTCGACTGCACGAGGGTTTTTGCCAGCTGCAGCACCGGCTCGTTGGTATAGCCATTGCCGATATGCCACAGTTTCGCCAGTTGATCCTGCAGGGCCTGAGCCAGCGCCGGGTGAGCATGGCCCAGGGCGTTCACTGCGATGCCGCCCGCCATATCGATATACTCTTTCCCCTGCTGGTCCCAGACGCGGGAGCCCGCCGCTCTGACCGGAATAAACGGCGCGGGGGCAAAACAGGGAACCAGGTAAGCGTCAAAATCTTCGCGAGTCATACTGCCTGACATAATTTATCTCCGGAACGTAAGACGACGGAAAACGCTCCCGTCGCGTTGGACAATCGACATTAACCCTGCCCCTCGGCTTATTTTGGGCACGAGCGCGCCCGCTGCGATGGTAAAAATATTCACCACAGAAAAATAAAGCCCTATTCTTTTTACGGGTAATTGTTAATTCATGGTTAATGCCATGTTGTTGTGTGGGCTAATGCTGGCCTGTGAACAACAAGATTGTCAATACGGGCAAAAGCAATTTATTCACTTTTTGAAGATCATCAAGATAATGAAAAACATAGAAAAAATATTTTCTTATGCACTTAAGTGAATAAAAAGTGAATTAAAATGCACAGCTTGCGGGTGGTTGACGTGCGTAGTTATTCACTTAAAAAATAAAAAATCTAACAAAAATTTAAAAATCGGAATTGCCGTCAAATACCGCTTTATAAAATTGGTGATACCATTCATTGCACAGAGTTTACTGCTGTAGCTATTCCACGGTTTTACACGACATAAATAACACTGAGAAACAGGACTCTTATGGAAAAGTTATCTTACGCATCTGAAAGTAGTACATCTCCATGGACCACCTACCTGCGCCAGATCGACCGCGTCGCGCCTTATCTCGGCGATCTTGCCTACTGGGTGGAAACCCTGCGCCATCCGAAGCGCGCGCTGATCGTCGACATTCCTGTGCAAATGGACGACGGCACCATCCGCCACTTCGAGGGCTATCGCGTTCAGCACAATCTGTCGCGCGGACCGGGTAAAGGTGGTGTTCGCTACCATCCGGATGTCGATCTTAACGAAGTCATGGCACTTTCTGCCTGGATGACCATTAAATGCGCCGCGGTCAATATTCCTTACGGCGGGGCCAAAGGCGGCATCCGCGTCGACCCCTTCTCCTTGTCGGAAGGTGAACTGGAGCGTCTGACCCGCCGTTACACCAGCGAAATCGGCATTATTATCGGGCCGCAGAAAGATATTCCGGCGCCGGACGTCGGCACCAATGGCAAAGTGATGGCATGGATGATGGACACTTACTCCATGAACCATGGCACCACCATCACCGGCGTGGTCACCGGCAAACCGATCCACCTCGGCGGCTCCCTCGGTCGTGAAAAAGCCACCGGACGCGGCGTGTTTGTCACCGGCCGGGAAGTTGCCCGTCGCGCCGGTATCGAAATTGAAGGCGCCAAATTGGCGCTGCAGGGCTTTGGTAACGTCGGTAGCGAAGCGGCCCGCCTGTTCGCCGGCGTCGGCGCTCGTATCGTGGTTATTCAGGATCATACCGCGACCCTGTATAACGAAGGCGGAATCGATATGGCCGCCCTCACCGCCTGGCAGGCGGAGAAAAAGCAGATTGCCGGTTTCCCGGGCGCCCAGGAGATCGATAAAGACGCCTTCTGGACCACCCCGATGGACATCCTGATCCCGGCGGCGCTGGAAGGGCAAATCACCCGCGAGCGCGCGGAGAAGCTGACCTGCAAACTGGTGCTGGAAGGGGCCAACGGCCCAACCTATCCGGAAGCGGACGACGTGCTGGCCGAGCGCGGCGTGATCGTGGTGCCGGACGTTATCTGCAACGCCGGCGGGGTGACCGTCAGCTACTTTGAGTGGGTACAGGACATGGCCAGCTTCTTCTGGAGCGAAGAGGAGATCAACGCCAAAATGGACCGCATTATGACCGACGCTATCGTGCACGTCTGGGATAAAGCCGCCGAGAAAGAGTGTACGCTGCGCACCGCCGCCTATATCGTGGCCTGCGAGCGCATCCTGATGGCGCGTAAAGACCGTGGCATCTACCCGGGCTGATCCCCATCAGCAACCGCATCAGGGGTGGCCTTGCGCCGCCCCTTTTTTTCTTTGCCGCGCCGTTAACCGCCGAGGATGTGCGCTATCTGACGAGGAGTTGTTCGGTAAAGGTGACAACGTCACGCAAGTAATAACCATCCGCTGCCCGCAGGGGATTATTTTTCGATTAAATCAAAGTCGCCCTGGGTATAGCGTAAGCCAGTGACGTTGTCGGCAGTGAAAATATGTTCGATGGTGAGGATGTCCTCCGCCGCGAGGGTAATATTCGCGGCGCCGGCATTGTCGCGCAGGTGAGCAATTTTCCTCGCCCCCGGGATAGGCACGATATCCTCGCCTTTGCTCATCACCCAGGCAAGGGCAATCTGCGCAAGGGTCGCGTCATAGCGGGTGGCCACCTGCTGAAGGCGCTCAAGCAGCAGCTGGTTTTTGCGCATGGTTTCGGCCTGGAAGCGCGGCAGATGGCGGCGGAAATCATCCGCTGCCAAAACGCCGGGATCGGTAATTGTCCCCGTCAGGAAGCCGCGGCCAAGCGGGCTGTATGGCACAAAGCCGACCCCCAGCTCGCGGCAGGTGTGGAGAATACCGCCCTCCGGCTCGCGGCTCCATAGCGAATATTCCGTCTGCACGGCAGCGATCGGATGTACCTTGCAGGCCCGGCGCAGCGTCTGAGCAGATACTTCCGACAGACCGATATGGCGAATTTTACCCTCTTTAACCAGATCGGCCATAGTGCCCACCACCTCTTCCACCGGTACCGCGGGATCGACGCGGTGCTGATAGAGCAGATCGATGGTCTCGACATTCAGTCGCTTCAGCGACCCTTCCACTGATTCGCGAATATGTGCCGGACGGCTGTCAACGCCGGCCATCCGCTCCAGACCCTGGCCGGTCGGCAAAATACGAAATCCAAATTTGGTGGCAATCTGCACCTTATCGCGAAAACCTTTAATCGCTTTTCCGACCAGAACTTCATTATCGAAAGGACCATATACTTCGGCGGTATCCAGGAAGGTCACGCCCATGTCCATGGCGGCATGGATCGTATTTATCGCCTGCGACGTTTCAGCGCCGCCATAGGCAAAACTCATCCCCATACATCCGAGACCTAATGCGGAAACCTGAAACTTCTCTTTTCCAAGATAACGTGTTTTCATCTTATTTTCCTTAATTGCTGAATGGCATTAAATATATACTTCCCTTTCATATTGATAACAATTAATCTATTCCGAACGCGGTGTTAGCTGGAAATTAACAATGAAAACCTTGCCCGATCTGCAACAAATAGAAATATTAATACTCATAGTGAAACATGGCAGTTTTCGTCAGGCCGCTAAAGCGTTAAACCTTTCCCCACCGGCCCTTACCGTCGCTATTAATCATCTGGAAGAAAAGTTAGGCGTGCGCCTGCTAAATCGCTCAACGCGCAGTTTGTCATTAACCGCAGTGGGTGAGGAATTTCTTAATAATATAACGCCGGTGGTCAATGATTATCGCCGGGTGGTGGACAGTCTGAATTATCACCGTCTGACTCCGGAAGGCGTGGTGAAAGTTAATTTACCGCGCATTGTTATTGACCTGTTTTTTCAAGACTATTTTATCGCCTTTAAAAACGCCTGTCCCAATGTGACGCTCGAACTGTATGCCACCGATCGGAAAGTCAATATTATCGAGTCCGGTTTTGACGCCGGCATTCGCTATTCGCAGGATGTGCCCAAAGAGATGATTGCCATCCCCTTTGGCGAGAAACTATCGCTGATCCCGGTGGCCAGCCCGGACTATATACGCGAAGCCGGAGAGCCCGACACCCCGCAGTCATTAGTTAATTTCCGCTGCATTAACCGCTGTTTTCCTGGTGGTGAGAAGTACCGCTGGGAGTTTATTGGCCCCAGCGGCGAGCTTAGCGAGGTCGCGGTTAAAGGCGATCTGGTCGTCGATGCCGATAGCGCAATGATCCAGGCCGCGGAGAGCGGATTAGGCATCGCCTTTGTCTATCAGTCGCTGGTGACGCAGCAGCTGAGCGCGGGCAGCCTGGTCCATTTGTTACCCGGCTACCGCTATCCTGCCGACCATTTCTGCGTCTACTACCCAAGCCGGAAACATATTCCCGCCCCCCTGCGGGCCTTTATCGCCTGGGTGATGGCGCAGAATAAAAATATCCTCGGTCAGCAGACCGCACGACACGGATCGCGGCCGGAAGATTAACTACAATTAACGTACATACCGTTAACCAATTTCTATCTTTCATCTTGAACTCCGGCGGTTATCCGGCATAAAATCGTTAGAGCTCTAACGATATTGACAGACGACCTATGGACAATCGACAGCTTACCTTCTCTCATCTTTTATACCTCACCGCGCACCACTGGCGGCTGGCGGTCAATCGTCGGCTGAAAAATCTCGGTCTCAGCCAGGCCAGCTGGGTGGCGGTAGCGTCCATCGCCCGCCACCAGCAGCCGCTGTCGCAAAGCGAACTGGCGCAGGAGCTGGGGGTGGAGAGCCCGACCATTGTGCCGTTGATCCATCGTCTGGTCGCCCTCGGACTGGTGGAGCGCATCACCACCGCCAGCGACAAACGTAAGCGACTGCTGGTGGTCACCGACAAAGGGAAGGCCCTCTATGAACAGGTCAAAACGGTGGCTGACGATCTGCGCGAAGAGATCCTGACGGCGATTACCCCACAGGAGCAGGAGCAAACCCAGCGGGTGCTGGAAAAGCTGTTGCGCGAAGTGGAGAAGAAATAATGCCCCGTCGCCAGGATAACCCCTACGCCCCGCATGACTGGGCGCCGCATGAAAAACCGGCTCTGCTCGGTTCGCCGTCGACGCCGCTGCACAGTCCGGCGAAACGCCTTGCCTACGGCGTGGTCGGTCTGCTGGTATGTCTCACCGGCGCGCTGGGCAACGCAGTGGTCACCGCCAACCTGCAGCTGCTGCAGGGTACCTTCGCCGCCTGGTCGACAGAAATCGCCTGGCTGCCGGCGGTATACGTGATGACCAACGTCTCCATCAACCTGCTGCTGGTGAAATTCCGCCAGCAGTTTGGCCTGCGCGCTTTCACCGAAGGCTTTCTGGTGCTCTATGTGCTGGTCACCTTTTTCCACCTCTTCGTCAACGATCTCAGCTCAGCGATGATGGTTCGCGCCGCCCACGGCATGGTGGCCGCGGCGCTCAGCTCGCTGGGGATTTACTACCAGGTACAGGCCTGGCCTGCCGCCATCGCCTGAAAGGGCTAACTATCGGCATCACCGGCTCGTCACTGGCCATTCCCCTGGCGCGCCTCTTTTCCACCGAACTGCTGCAGACCGATGAATGGCGCGGTCTCTACTTCTTTGAGCTGGGCCTGGCGCTGGTGTCGCTGGCCTGCGTCATCGCGCTAAAACTGCCGCCAAGCGATCGTAAAAAAGTGTTCGAAAAAAAGGATTTCATTACCTTCTTTCTGCTGGCGCCCGGCATGGCGCTGGTGTGCGCCGTGCTGTCGCTGGGGCGGCTCGAGTGGTGGTTTGAAGCGCCGTGGATCGGCTGGGCGCTGGCGGCGGCGGTAATACTGATCGTCGCTGCGATTACCTTCGAGCATAACCGCAGCAACCCCCTGCTCAATACCAAATGGCTCTCCAGCGGCAGCATCGTGCGTCTGGGCCTGATTATGCTGTTGATCCGCATCGTGCTGGCGGAGCAGAACACCGGGGTCATCGGCTGGCTGCAGTACGTTGGCCTGCAAAACGAACAGATGACTAACCTCGCGTGGTCGATTTTCGCCGGTATTCTGTGCGGGATCATTGCCAGCTGTCTGACGCTCAACCCGCAGAAGCTCTACTGGCCGACCGCCACCGCGCTGGCGCTGATCATGATAGCCTCGCTGCTCGACAGCCAGTCCAACGCCCTCACCCGTCCGGAACAATTAATGTTCAGCCAGTTTTTACTCGGCTTCGGCAGCGCCTTCTTTCTGGCCCCGGCGATGCTCGCCGGGATTGGCGGCGTGTTTGCCGACCCGCGCAACCTGGTCAGCTTCTCGGTGCTGTTCGGCATGAGCCAGAACATTGGCGGGCTGCTCGGCTCGGCGATCCTCGGCACCTTCCAGACCTGGCGTGAGAAATTCCACTCCAGCCAGCTGGCGGACCAGATAACCACCCTGAACCCGCTGATCGTCGAGCGGCTGCAGCAGTACAGCCTGATGTATCAGAGCCAGATTGGCGACAGTACGCTGCTCAACGTTCAGGCCACCACCCTGCTGCAAAACGCCGCGACGCTGCAGGCCAATATTCTCGCCTGGAATGATACCTATCTGCTGACGGCGGCGATCTCCGCCGGGACACTAGTGTGGGTTTTCTGGCGCTTAATTCGCTTACGACTGACTGCCCGTATCGCGTTGCAACGCGCTACCGGCAGCAAATAATTATCATCATTTCATCTCTGGAGTCGTTATGAGTCAGCAGGATGCGGCCAAACAACAGGCCAACACCCGGAATAATATTCGCGTGGTTTCCATTTTTACCGCCGCGGCGATAGGCCTCGTCGGCGTGCTGGTGATCCTCTACGCCTGGCAACTGCCGCCGTTCACTCGTCATAGCCAGTTTACCGACAACGCCTATGTGCGCGGGCAGACCACCTTTATTAGCCCGCAGGTCAACGGCTATATCACCGCCGTCAACGTCAAAGATTTCGCGATTGTCCAGCCGGGCGAGGTGCTGTTCCAGATAGACGATCGCATCTATAAACAGCGGGTGCATCAGGCCCAGGCTACCCTGGCGATGAAAGAGGCCGCGCTGCGCAATAACCTGCAACAGCGCAAAAGCGCCGAGGCGACGATCGCCAAGAATGAAGCCGCGCTGCAAAACGCCCGCGCGCAGAATCTGAAAATCCAGGCCGATTTAAAACGCATCCAGCAGTTAACCGCCGACGGTTCGCTGTCGATCCGCGAACGTGATTCGGCGCGGGCCAGCGCGGCGCAAGGGGCGGCGGATATTGAGCAGGCGAAAGCGGCGCTGGAGATGTCGCGCCAGGACCGTGAATCGACCATCGTCAATCGCGATTCGCTGGAGGCCGACGTGGCCAGCGCCAAAGCGGCGCTTGAGCTGGCGCAGATCGACCTGCAGAATACCCAGATTATCGCCCCCACCGGCGGCCAGCTGGGGCAGATCTCGGTGCGTCTTGGCGCCTATGTCAGCGCCGGAACCCATCTGACCTCGCTGGTTCCGCCGCAGCACTGGGTAATTGCCAACCTCAAAGAGACCCAGTTGGCCGAAGTACGCGTTGGCCAGCCGGTCACCTTCACCGTAGACGCGCTCAACGGCGAGACCTTCCACGGCAAGGTGCAGAGTATCTCCCCGGCGACCGGGGTGGAGTTCAGCGCCATCTCTCCGGACAACGCCACCGGCAATTTCGTCAAGATCGCCCAGCGCATCCCGGTGCGTATTACGGTCAACGACGGGCAAAACAACAGCGAACGCCTGCGGCCAGGGATGTCGGTGCAGGTGACTATTGATACCCGTGCGGAGAAACAACCATGATCCGCCCGGTCGCCCTTGCTATCGTTCTGGCGCTGGTCGGCTGTCAATCCGCCGATGTGCAGCGCGCGCAGCCGACCCTGACTATTCCTGCCGCCTGGCGGGCCGACGTTGGCCCGGCCAGCCCGGTGGAGGGCGTGTGGTGGCGCAATTTTCATGACAGTACCCTCAATCAGTATGTCGACCAGGCGCTGCGCTATAACAGCGATGTGCTGATCGCCCGCGAGCGAGTGAATGAGTATCAGGCGCGCGCTTACGCCGCCGACAGCAGCCTGTTTCCGTCACTGGACGCCAGCCTCACCGGCACCCGCGCCCGGACGCAGTCCGCCGCCACCGGCCTGCCGATCCACAGCACACTGTATAAGGGCGGCCTGACCGCCAGCTATGATGTCGATATCTGGGGAGCGAACCGCAGCGCGGCCAACGCCGCCGGGGCCAGCCTTGAGGCGCAGAAAGCCGCCGCCGCCGCCGCCAATTTGAGCGTCGCCAGCTCGGTGGCCGTTGGCTACGTCACGCTGCTGTCGCTGGATGAGCAGCTGCGGGTGACCCAGCAGACGCTAACATCAAGGGAAGACGCGTGGCGCCTGGCCAAACGTCAGTTTGAAACCGGGTATACTTCACGCCTTGAGCTGATGCAGGCGGATTCGGAGCTGCGGTCAACGCGGGCGCAGATCCCGCCGCTACAGCACCAGATTGCGCAGCAGGAAAATGCGCTCAGCGTGCTGCTCGGCGATAACCCTGGCGCGGTAAAACGCGGCGAGTTCGCCCAGCTTACCCCGCTGCGTCTGCCGTCGCAGCTGCCGTCCACCTTGCTCAACCGCCGTCCGGACATCGCTCAGGCCGAGCGCCAGCTGGTGGCCGCCGACGCCACGCTGGCCTCGTCGCAGGCGCAGCTGCTGCCCTCTATTAACCTGACCGCTACCGGCAGCCTGCAGGACCGGACGCTGCCGGATCTGCTGGACAACCCGCTGCGGCTGTGGAGTCTTGGCGGCAGTATTCTGGCGCCGCTGCTAAACCGCCAGGCGTTAAATGCCCAGGTGGACGTCTCCATGGCCCAGCGCAACCAGGCGCTCTATAGCTATGAGAAAACGGTGCGCAGCGCGTTCAAAGAGGTCAATGACAGCCTGGACGCCATCAGTCGCTATGGCGAACAGTTATCCGAGCTTCAGGAACAAGAGACCGTTGCCCAGGAAACCTTACGTATTGCACAAAACCGCTACCGTAACGGCTACTCTTCTTATCTGGATGTGCTTGATGCCCAGCGAACGCTGTTCTCCACCCAGCTTAGCGTGGTGCAGGTGAAGAACAACCTGCTGCTGGCGCAGATCGATCTGTACCGGGCGCTGGGAGGCGGCTGGTCTGACTCATCAGGGAGCTAAATGGGGAAGCGTCATATGCAACAACAGTGGTCGGCAGTAGACAATTATTTGATTAAGGCCTTAATTCCCGGCGATCCTGTGCTCGATCGGGTACTGGAAAACAACCATCGTGCCGGGCTCCCGGCACACGATGTCGCCGCCAATCAGGGTCAGTTTCTCGCCCTGCTGGTACGGCTAACCCAGGCTAAGCGGATACTGGAGATCGGCACCCTCGGCGGCTATAGCACCATCTGGATGGCGCGCGAGCTTCCTGCAGACGGCCAGCTCCTCACCCTGGAGGCCGACGCGCATCATGCCCAGGTGGCGCGGGAGAATCTGCAGCTGGCGGGCGTTGACCAGCGGGTCACGCTACGGGAGGGGCCGGCGTTACAGTCCCTGGAGGCGCTTGGCGAATGTCCCGCTTTCGACCTGATCTTCATCGATGCCGATAAGCCGAATAACCCCCATTATCTGCGCTGGGCGCTACGTTATTCCCGCCCAGGAACCTTAATTATTGGCGATAACGTGGTACGCGACGGCGAAGTGGTCAACCCACAGAGCGCTGACGAGCGCGTTCAGGGCGTGCGTCAGTTCATTGAGATGATGGGCGCCGAGCCGCGGTTGACGGCAACGGCGCTGCAAACCGTGGGCACTAAAGGCTGGGACGGCTTTACTCTGGCGTGGGTAAACGCTTAAGCGTGGACGCCTGACCAGTAGCCCCGGTAAGCGCAGCGCCACCGGGGACAACCAGCCAGGCTATGGGGTAATTTGCTCCATCGCCTGCAACACTCGCTTGTCCGAGATAGGATACGGGGTGCCCAGCTGCTGGGCGAAGAAGCTGACCCGCAGCTCCTCGATCATCCAGCGGATCTCCCGGACATCGTCGTCCTCACGGCGGTTCGGCGGTAGCTTATTCAGCCACTGCTGCCACGCCTGCTGCACGCTCTCCACCTTAAGCATCTGCGCCCGATCGCGGTGCGGATCGATAGCCATCTTCTCCAGACGCTTTTCAATCGCCTGCAGATAGCGCAGCGTATCGCCAAGACGGCGGAAACCGTTGCCGGTGACAAAGCCGCGATACACCAGACCCGCCATCTGCGCTTTGATATCCGACAGCCCCAGCGCCATGGTCATATCCACCCGGCCTTTCAGCCGTTTGTTGATATTGAACACCGCGGTGAGGATCTGCTCGACCTGTTTAGCGATCTCCACCACCGTGTCGTTGAGCTCGGCTCGCACTTTATCGTGCAGCTGACTAAAGCCCTCTTCCGTCCACACCGGACCGCCCGCTTCGTCGATAAGCTTATCAACGCCGCAGGAGATGCAATCGTCAATCAGATCCAGCACTTTGCCGTACGGGTTAAAGTAGAGCCCAAGCTTGGCTTTATTCGGTAGTTTCTCGTGCAGATACTTAATCGGCGACGGGATGTTGAGCAGCAGCAGGCGACGCAGACCGCGCCACATGGCCTGCTGCTGTTCCTGTGGATTATCAAACAGCTTGATGGCCACACTGTCGCGCTCGTCCACCAGCGCCGGCCAGGCTTTCACCTTATAGTTACCGCGCTTCTGTTCGTAACTTTCCGCCAGGGTGCCAAAGCTCCAGATATGCAGCCCGCTCTGCTCAATACCGTCATCAGCGACCGCCGACAGCGTCTCCTGCACTTTGCCCTTCAGGGCGTCTTTCAACGCCTGCAGCGAGCGCCCTTCCTGCAGCTTCTTGTTTTTATCATCCACCACCCGGAAGGTGATTTTCAGGTGATCGGGCACCTGATCCCACTGCCAGGCTTCGCGGTCGATGGTCACGCCGGTCATCTTACGCAGCTCGCGCTCCAGCGAATCGAGCAGCGGCAGCTCGAGCGGCGCCGCCCGGCCAAGAAACGCTTCCGCATAGTTGGGAGCCGGGACGAAATTGCGCCGTACCGGCTTCGGCAGCGATTTTATCAGCGCGATAATGAGCTCGCGACGCAGGCCAGGGATCTGCCATTCAAACCCGGCTTCCTCTACCTGGTTGAGCAGCGGCAGCGGAATATGCACCGTTACGCCATCGGCGTCAGCGCCCGGTTCAAACTGATAGCTAAGACGCAGCTTGAGGTTGCCCTGATGCCAGAAATTCGGGTAGTCCAGTTTACTGACCTGCTCCGCCCCCTCTTTAATCAGCATGCTCTTTTCAAAATTGAGCAAGTCTGGCGTTTCGCGGCTGGCCTGCTTCCACCACTTATCAAAGTGGCGAGCGGAGATGACATCGTGGCTAATGCGCTGGTCGTAAAACTCGAACATCGTCTCGTCATCAACCAGGATGTCGCGACGGCGCGACTTATGCTCCAGCTCTTCGATTTCCGCGCGCAGCTTCAGGTTATCGCGGAAGAAGGCGTGACGCGTCTGCCAGTCGCCCTCCACCAGCGCATGGCGGATAAACAGTTCGCGGCACAGCGCCGGGTCGATCTGGCTGTAGTTGACCTTACGCGCGGCGACGATCGGCAGGCCGTAAACGGTGACCTTTTCCGTCGCCATCACCGCGCCCTGCGCCCGTTCCCAGTGCGGCTCACTGTATGAGCGCTTGATCAGGTGCTGCGCTACCGGCTCCACCCACTCCGGCTCAATGCGGGCGGCAATACGCCCCCACAGCCGGCTGGTCTCCACCAGCTCGGCCACCATCGTCCACTTTGGCGGCTTTTTAAACAGGCCGGAACCCGGGAAAATAGAGAACCGCGCATTACGGGCGCCGGTATACTCCTGCTTATCGGCATCTTTCATGCCGATGTGCGACAGCAGACCGGTCAGCAACGCAGTATGGATCTCGCGATATTCCGCCGGCTCACTGTTGATCGGCAGGCCAAGCTCTTTCACCACCTGGCGCAGCTGGGTGTAGATGTCCTGCCACTCGCGCACACGCAGATAGTTAAGAAAATCGACCCGGCACTGGCGGCGGAACTGATTCGACGACAGCGCCTTCTGCTGCTCGCCGAGGTAGTTCCACAGATTGACGAAGGCGAGGAAATCGGACTCTTTATCGTGGAAGCGGCGATGTTTTTCGTCAGAGGCCTGCTGTTTGTCCATCGGCCGCTCGCGCGGGTCCTGGATCGACAGCGCGGAGGTGATGATCATCGCTTCCCGCACGCAGCCGTGCTTCTGCGCCTCCAGCACCATGCGCGCCAGACGCGGATCCACCGGTAGCTGGCTGAGCTGGCGGCCCAGCGGGGTTAGCTTATAAGCCGTTGCCTGCGCATCGGTGGTGATGGCGCCCAGCTCTTCCAGCAGGCGTACGCCGTCCTGGATATTGCGCTTATCCGGCGCTTCGACAAACGGAAAGGCGGCGATATCGCCTAAGCCCAGGGCGGTCATCTGCAGGATGACCGACGCCAGGTTGGTGCGCAGAATCTCCGGGTCGGTAAATTCCGGGCGCGACAGGAAATCGTCTTCTGAATAAAGACGAATACAGATCCCTTCCGAAACGCGGCCGCAGCGGCCCTTACGCTGGTTGGCGGACGCCTGGGAAACCGGCTCGATCGGCAGGCGCTGCACCTTGGTGCGGTAGCTATAACGGCTGATACGCGCAGTACCGGGATCGATAACGTATTTAATGCCCGGCACGGTCAGCGAGGTTTCCGCCACGTTGGTCGCCAGCACGATGCGTCGTCCGCTGTGCGGCTGGAAGACGCGGTTCTGCTCGCTGTTGGACAGGCGGGCGTACAGCGGCAGCACTTCGGTATGGCGCAGATCCAGCTTATTCAGCGCATCGGCGGTATCGCGAATTTCCCGCTCACCGCTCATAAAGATCAGAATATCGCCGGGCCCTTCGCGCCCCAGTTCGTCAACCGCATCAAAGATCGCCTGTAACTGATCGCGCTCGGTATCGTCCGCCTCTTCCACTATCGGCCGATAGCGCACTTCCACCGGGTAAGTCCGCCCGGAGACTTCGATAATCGGCGCATTATTGAAATGCTTTGAGAAACGTTCCGGGTCGATGGTCGCCGAGGTAATGATGATTTTCAGGTCCGGGCGGCGCGGCAGGAGCTCTTTCAGATAGCCGAGCAGAAAGTCAATATTCAGACTGCGCTCGTGCGCCTCATCGATAATGATGGTGTCGTACTGCATCAACAGACGATCCTGCTGGATCTCCGCCAGCAGGATACCGTCGGTCATTAGCTTAACCATGGTGTTTTCGCTGACATGGTCGCTGAAGCGGACTTTATAGCCGATGCAGCCGCCCGGCTCGCTCTGCAGCTCTTCGGCAATACGATTGGCGACGGTCCGCGCCGCCAGGCGACGCGGCTGGGTATGGCCGATGAGTCCTTTCAGCCCGCGCCCCAGCTCCATGCAGATTTTGGGCAACTGGGTGGTTTTACCCGAACCGGTCTCCCCGGCGACGATCACCACCTGGTGGTCGCGCACCGCCTCGAGAATCTCTTGTTTTTTCTGGCTAACCGGCAGGTTTTCCGGATAGGTGATGGCCGGACGCGCCGCTTCGCGCAGCAGGACTTTACCGGCTGCCTGGCTTATCTCCAGCGCCATCTCCTGCAGAATGGCCTGTTGCGATTCAGGATTTTTAACCTTCTTCACGCCGTGCAGACGGCGGGCAAAGCGCGTTTTGTCGCGCAGCATCAGGCCGTCGAGCTGTTGATAAAGCTGGGGGAAGGTGATTTTTTGTTGTTCTGTCATAGCGTTATCGGGCAGAGCTCTGCCGGGAAAATCTCTTTTGAAGTATTGCCTTAGAGTACCACATCTGTGTCATTCGTGCCTTGTTCAAAAAATCTGAACATAGAATTCGATATATTGCGCTATCTCTGTGGCGCGATTGTGAATACAGTGTCAACAAGCACCAGGGCATTGACCCGTCAATCACATTAAAAAAAGGAAACACCCATGAGCAAAGTATTAGTTCTGAAATCCAGTATTCTGGCAGGGTACTCACAATCTGGTCAGCTTTCCGACTATTTTGTTGAACAATGGCAGGAAAAACACCCTGGCGATGAGATCACCGTACGTGACCTGGCCGCCAATCCGATCCCGGTTCTGGATGGCGAACTGGTTGGCGCCCTGCGTCCGAGCGACGCGCCGCTGACTCCGCGTCAGCAGGAAGCGCTGGCCCTTTCCGACGAGCTGATCGCCGAACTGAAAGGCAACGATGTGATTGTCATCGCTGCGCCGATGTACAACTTCAACATCCCGACGCAGCTGAAAAACTATTTCGACCTGGTGGCTCGCGCCGGCGTCACCTTCCGCTACACCGAGAAAGGGCCGGAAGGTCTGGTAACCGGTAAACGCGCGGTCGTCGTTACCAGCCGCGGCGGTATCCATAAAGATACTCCGACCGACCTGGTCACCCCATACCTGTCCACCTTCCTCGGCTTCATCGGCATCACCGACGTGAACTTTGTGTTCGCCGAAGGTATCGCTTACGGCCCGGAAGTCGCGGCCAAAGCGCAGTCTGACGCGAAAGCGGCCATCGACAGCGTGGTTGCAGCCTAATATTTCACTCCTCTCGCTTCCTGCGGGAGGAGAGTTTTACTTTTTCTCGTAGCGTAAATACCCCACCACGCCTCCGCCGCCATCCTTTGGATGATTCACGCCGTCGTTGACCTCCACGCAAGGGAAATCGAAAGGCGAAACGCCGTCAATGCAGGCCACATTCACCCCATACTGCTGTGGGTTTGATCGCCGTTGATGAAAGGTGTAGATCCCGCATACCGAGCAGAAAAAGTGCACGGCTTCCCCTGTATTAAAGCGATACTCTGTGAGCTTATCCCCTCCGCGTACCACCTCTATTCCTGAACGCGGCGAAGAGACCGCGACCGCCCCACGCATGCGACAATATGAGCAGTTACAGCGCCGAACGGTGTTGAAGCCGTCGCTGAGTTCCACGGTAAACGCCACCGCACCGCAGTGACAGTGCGCGGATAATTTCTCTGCCATAATTTTACCCCTCAGGTTGCGGCTTTTGGCCGCAGGTTTTCATCAAACGCCAGCCGCTTACGCCCTGCTTCGACTTCCCGTAATGGCTCCACCTGGTGCAGCGTCTGCTTACAGCGTTCCACCAGCGCCTGGTATTCACGGGTACCTTGTTTTTTCCACGCCAGCTCCTGTTCGCTCAGGGTGCGAATCGCTTTTGCCGGGCTGCCGATAATCAGATGGTTGGCGGGCATCTCGGCGTTGGCTTTGACAAAGGCCGAAGCGCCGACAATGCTGTTTTCGCCAATGACCGCCCCATCGATAATCACCGCGCTCATGCCCACCAGCGCGTTGCGGCCAATCACGCAGCCGTGCAGAATAGCGCCGTGGCCGATATGGCCCTCCTCTTCCACCACCGTATCCTGGCCGGGGAAGCCATGCATCACGCAGTTATCCTGAATATTGGCGCCGTCTTTGACCACGATGCGCCCGAAGTCGCCGCGCAGGCTGGCGTTGGGCCCAACATAGACCCCTTTGCCGAGGATCACGTCGCCAATCAACACCGCGGTCGGGTGAACGTAACTCTCCTCCGGCACCACTGGCGTCAGTCCATCAATCTGATATATCGGCATGCAACCTCCTTATGCGCCCGGCAAACCGCCAAAGCGCTGATAATAGAGCGGACCCGGCACCGGGAGCTCGCCCACCGAGCTCTCACCTTTCTCGCTGACGAACGCCAGCGCGCCGGGACTCACGCGTTGATAAATATTGATACACAGCTGGCGGGCGGTTTGCCCTGCCCAATGCGCCGGCAGGAGCTCTTCCGGTAGCAGCGGGTCTTTGAGCACCACCCGGCGATAGAAATGGATAAGGAGCAGTTGGATCTGGAAACAGCGATCCGGCGTCAACTCTGACGGGTCGCAGTCGCGCAGCAGCGGCAGTAGAGGACGGAACAAGGCGATAAACGCCTCGTACATCTCATTTTGTTCGGTGAGATGCCAGCACTCCTCCACCCGGCTGCGCAGGGCCGCTCTGGAGAGCGCCAGCGGCGAATGGGCTTCAAAACAGATGACGTTTTCGGCGACGCCCGCTTCGTGGAGCAGAGACTGGACATCGGCCAGCTTTTGCGACGGCGAGGCCAGCAGGCTCGGCGCCAGCGCGCCAAACCCCTGCCACAGCAGCTGCTTTTTAACGTCGGCGAGCACATTTTTCTCCAGGCCTTCCGAAAGCAGCAGCAGCCAGGTACCGTCCCATTCCGGGGCACTGGCGCGATAAATTTTATGCTCCGCGCGCCGGGTCAGGCGCAGCCCTTTATCACTCAGGCGATAGAAGCTGCGCCGGCCGATGCGGACAACATCAAGCCACTCTTCTTTATTGAGGCGAAACAGCGCGGTGCGTACGAAGCGCTCGCCGAAGCCTAATCCTTCCAGCAGCGCCGCGACGCTGCCCAGCCACACTTCCCCACCGCGTTGTAATAAAGCGTCGCCATACAGCGAGGCAATTAATGACGTGCCGCTGATGGGCATCGCCGTCACCGCTTGTTGAATAAAGGCGTCGAGTTTACTCATCTGATTCATTCTGTTGTTATATTTTTCCTTTATGAATCATAGCACAGGAAATTCCCGGCTTACGGCGTAAAGGCCTCAGCCGGGTTATCGGGGAGAGGATTAACCGCTAACCACCGCTTTTCGCAGGTCGAATACCCGACAGGCTTTCCCTTCCGAGCGCGGAATGCTGCCGCAGTTGACGATAGTAATATCGGTGGAGATCCCGACCATCGACTTAATGCGGTGACGCAACTGATGGCAAATCTGGCAGCGTTGTTCATGACTCAGCGCCAGCCCGCTCTCTTTCAGCTCAACGCGCACCGCCAGCGAATCCAGATGACCGCGGCGATTGACCTCTAACTGATAGTGCGGCGCCAGATGTTCAAACTTGAGGATCTCCTCTTCCAGCTGCGAGGGGAAGACGTTAACCCCGCGGATAATCAGCATATCGTCGCTGCGTCCGCTGATGCGATCCATGCGGCGCATGGTCCGCGCGGTTCCCGGCATCAGGCGCGTCAGATCGCGGGTACGATAGCGGATCACCGGCAGCGCTTCTTTGGTCAGGGTGGTAAACAGCAGCTCACCATGCTCGCCATCTTCCAGCGGCGTACCGTCGTCCGGGTTGACGATTTCCGGGAAGAAGTGGTCTTCCCAGATAGTCGGGCCGTCAACGGTTTCCAGACACTCCATCGCTACGCCCGGTCCCATGACTTCCGACAAACCGTAAATATCCAGGGCGGTGATCCCCAGCCGGCGCTCGATTTCCGCGCGCATCGCCAGCGTCCACGGCTCAGCGCCAAAGACGCCGACCCGCAATGAACAGCCGCGGGCATCGCCGCCCATCTGGCGCTCCAGCTCTTCAATCAGATTCAGACAGTAGGACGGCGTCACCATGATCATATCCGGCTGGAAATCGCGGATCAGCTGCGCCTGTTTTTCGGTCTGTCCGCCGGACATCGGGATCACCGTCGCGCCCAAACGTTCCGCGCCGTAGTGCGCGCCAAGGCCGCCGGTAAACAGGCCGTAGCCGTAGGCGACGTGAATTTTATCTTTTGCTAAACCACCGGCCGCGCGCAGCGAACGGGCGACAATATTGGCCCAGTTATCAATATCGTTTTGCGTATACCCCACCACCGTCGGTTTGCCGGTGGTGCCGGAAGAGGCGTGAATGCGCACCACCTGCTCCATCGGCACCGCGAAGGTATCGAAGGGATAGTTGTCGCGCAGATCCTGTTTGGTGGTACAGGGGAATTTTTGTAGATCGTTTAATTCCCGAAAGTCGTCAGGGTGCACGCCGGCGGCGTCGAATTTGCGGCGATACATCGGCACATTTTCGTACGCATGCTTCAGCGTCCATTTCAGGCGCTGGGTTTGCAGGGCCTGCAGTTCGTCACGCGATGCGGTTTCAATCGGATCTAATTTTGTAGTAGTTATCATTGTAGGGTACTCGCAGGTAAATTAGCTCACACTCGCTCGAGGATCATGGCAATGCCCTGACCCACGCCAATACACATCGTACACAGCGCATAGCGCCCGCCCCGGCGTTGCAGCTCAAGGCTGGCGCTCAGCGCTAACCGCGCGCCGCTCATGCCCAGCGGATGGCCTAACGCGATGGCGCCGCCGTTGGGATTCACGTGCGCCGCATCGTCCGGCACGCCGAGCTGTCTGAGCACCCCCAGCGCCTGGGCGGCGAAGGCCTCATTCAGCTCAATCAGATCCATATCGTTAATATTGAGTCCCGCCCGCTCCAGCACTTTACGCACCGCCGGTACCGGCCCCAGTCCCATCAGGCGCGGTTCGACACCCGCCGTCGCCATCGCCACGATACGCGCCCGCGGCGTGAGCCCCTGGATAGCGGCCTGCTGTTCGCTGGCGATGATCAGCGCCGCGGCGCCATCGTTGACGCCTGAAGCATTGCCCGCAGTAATGACGCCGCCCTGGCGGAACGGCGCTTTCAGTTTCGCCAGCTGCTCAAGCGTCGTTTCCGGGCGCGGATGCTCGTCCTCGCGCACGTCGCTAACCGCCCCTTTCCGGCCGACAATCTGCACCGGCACAATCTCCTGCGCCAGAATGCCGTCGCGCTGGGCCTGCGCCGTGCGCTGCTGGCTGCGCCAGGCGAAAGCGTCCTGATCGGCCCGGCTGATATTTAACAATTCAGCTACATTCTCGGCCGTTTCCGGCATGCTGTCAGTTCCGAAGTGTTGCGCCATGAGCGGGTTCACAAAACGCCAGCCAATCGTGGTATCAAAGAGTTCCGCCTGACGCTGGTACGGCGTGCTGGCTTTTCCCATCACGAAAGGCGCACGCGACATCGATTCCACGCCGCCGGCAATCAGCAGATCGGCATCGCCGGCTTTGATCGCCCTGGCGGCAAAGCCGATGGCATCCAGACCCGATCCGCACAGGCGGTTAATCGTGGTGCCCGGCACGGTATGCGGGTAACCGGCCAACAACGTCGCCATGTGCGCCACGTTGCGGTTATCTTCCCCGGCCTGATTCGCACAGCCGAAAATCACATCATCAATTGCTGCCGGGTCGAGCCCGGGATTACGACTCAGGAGCTCACGCAGCGGGATCGCCGCCAGGTCGTCGGCGCGCACACTGGCCAGCGCGCCGCCGTAGCGGCCAATCGGCGTACGGATCCCGTCACAAATAAAGGCGTCGCGCATTACACGTCTCCCGTGATTGTGCCGCCGATGCGGTGCGATTTGCCGCGGAACAGGGCCACAATCTTTTGCTGTTGATTAACAATTTCGATGTCGTAGACGCCGGTCAGCTTGCCCTGCTGTTTGACTCTGGCGGTGGCGACCAGCCGGTCGCCGGCAAACGCCGGACGAAGAAAATCAATGCTTGCCGCCGAGGCCACCGCCGCCAGCCCCTGGCTGTTACAGGCGTAGGCGAAAGCGGTATCGGCGAGCGTAAATAGCTGACCGCCGTGACAGGTTTGATGGCCGTTAAGCATGTCCGCCGAGACGGTCATACTCATCTGCGCAAAACCGTCGTCCATTTCGATAAGTTCGATCCCCATCTTTCTGGCGCAGGTATCTTTTTCGTACATCACGCGCGCGTTGCGCCACGGATCATTGCTCATGGTGCTTCTCCATCAGCGCCTTCTGGCGCAGCAGGGAACTGGGGCGATAGCGCTCCTCGCCATAATGGTGTTGCAGGTTCTCCAGCAGTTGCAGCACCCGCCGCCAGCCAAGGCGTTCTCCCCATGCCAGCGGGCCATGCGGATAGTTCACGCCAAGGCGCATCGCGGTATCGACATCCTGCGGGCTGGCGACGCCTTTTTGTACCGCATCCAGCGCTTCGTTAATCAGCATCGCCACCGTGCGCCACACCAGCAGGCCGGGATAATCGGCAATACGCAGCACTTTCTTGCCCTGCTGCTGGAAGTAATGCACGGCCTTATCAGTGGCCGCAGGCGCGTTGGTCGCCGCTGCGGCCAGCACCACCGTATCGCTGGCGCACAGGTCATACACCACCACCGGGCGGTGATGCTTAATACTCAGCGCCAGGGCGGTCTCGCCTTCAGTCTCCAGCAGCAAGACATCGTCTAATTCAGTGACGTTGTCACTTCTGACGGTAACGGATTCAGCACCCATCATTACCGGCGGCAGCGCCGCGTCCGGCAGTATCTCAGCGGGCCAGCGATAGACGCCGTGGCCGCTCTTTTTACCTAGCCGCCCGGCCAGCGCCAGCTCTTGCTGGAGGAGCGATGGCAGGTAGCGGCGGTCCTGCCAGAAGGCGTTAAACACCGAACAGGTCACGGCGAAGTTGACGTCCTGGCCAATCAGGTCCGTCAGCGCCAGCGGTCCCATAGGAAAACCGCCGCCGTCACGCAAAGCGGCATCGATAACCTCCGGGGCGGCGACCTGCTCTTCCAGCGCGCGCCAGGCCTCAGCGTAGAACGGACGCGCTACGCGGTTAACGATAAAACCGGGCGTTGAGCGGCAGCGCACCGGCTGTTTCCCCCAGCCGCTTACGCACTGGCACAGCTGCTCCACCACTTCTGTGGAGGTCGCAAGACCACTCACCACCTCGACCAGCTTCATCACCGGCGCCGGATTAAAAAAGTGCAGTCCGGCCACCCGCTCCGGGTTTTTGACCCCGGCGGCGATAGCGGTAATCGAAATAGATGAGGTATTACTGGTCAACAGCGTTGACGGCGCGCAGATCGCCGCCAGCTGCGCGAACAGCGCCGTTTTGACCTCCAGCCGTTCAGAGGCCGCTTCGATCACTAAATCTGCATCGGCAAGCGCGGCTAAATCGTGGGCCGGATGCAGGCGCGCCAGCAGCGCATCAGCCTGCTCTGACGCCAGTTTGCCCCGCGCAACGCGTGACGCCAGACGCCCGGCGATACCCTCTATCGCCTGGTCTACAGCCTTAGGGTTAATATCAAAAATACGCACCGGATGCCCGGCGGCGGCAGCCACTTCGGCGATGCCGGCCCCCATGGTGCCGCTGCCGATCACCGCCACGGTGGCTAAGGATGTCGTCATCATCTATTTCCCGCTGAACTGTGGTGGCCGTTTGGCCAGAAACGCGCTGACCCCTTCGCGGTAATCATCGCTGCGCCCGGCCAGACGCTGATAATCGCGCTCCAGGTCCAGCTGCGCGTCGAGACTGTTGGTTTCAGAAGCCAGCAGCGCCTTTTTAATCAGCCCAAGACCAAACGTCGGTTGCGCCGCCAGATGGCGCGCCAGTTGCAGACTGGTATCCGCCAGTTCTGAATCGTCCACCAGTTGCCAGATAATCCCCCACTGCGCGGCCTGTTCCGCGCTGAGGCTGTCGCCCAGCAGCGCCAGCCCCATCGCGCGAGCGCGGCCGGCCACCCGCGGCAGGAACCAGCTGCCGCCGCAGTCCGGCACCAGGCCGAGCTTGCTGAACGCCATCACAAATTTGGCCGAACGCGCGGCCAGCACGATATCGCAACCCAGCGCCAGGGTAGCGCCCGCGCCGGCGGCCACGCCGTTAACCGCGCAGATGACCGGTTTCGGCAGCGCCGCCAGACGGCGCACTAACGGGTTGTAAAAGCGTTCTACCGACATGCCAAGATCCGGCGGCGGGCCGCTGGGGTCGACATTGCGGTCGTTCAAATCCTGGCCGGCGCAAAAACCGCGGCCGGCGCCGGTGATCAGCAGGCAGCGCACGCCATCATCGCGCTCGGCCTGCTTCAGACATTCCGCCAGCTGGTGATGCATCAGATCGTTAAAACTGTTGAGGCGGTCCGGGCGATTGAGGGTAATGGTCATGACGCCCTGTTCCACTGCGCTGAGAATGAAAGCTTCCACGATTAGCGTCCTTTAAATTCCGGGGTACGTTTTTGTAAGAAGGCGTCGATGCCTTCGCGGCGGTCCTCGGTGACGCTCAGCAGGCTAAACAGCTGGCGCTCCTGTTGTAGACCGGCCTGCAGGCTGACTTCCTGCGACAGGCGCAGCGACTGTTTTGCCGCCCGTAGCGCCAGCGGCGAATGGCGGGCAATGGTGGTTGCCAGTTTCAGGGCATACTCATCGGTTAACGCCGCCGGATGGATATCACTGACCAGCCCGGCCTGCTGCGCCTGGCGGGCGTCAATACTCTCGCCGCTCAGCACCATCCGGCTGGCCAGCGCCTTGCCAACGCTGCGGATCAGCCGCTGGGTGCCGCCCGCGCCCGGCATTATGCCGAGGGTAATTTCCGGCAGGCCAAAGCGGGCGTTGTCCCCGGCGACAATCAGGTCGCACAGCAGGGCCAGCTCGCAGCCGGCGCCGAGCGCGTAGCCGTTGACCGAGGCGATGAGCGGCTTAGTAAGAGCATCGATTCGCGCCCATAACCGTGGGCGAATATCATCCAGGGTGGCAGGAAGATCTTTTTCCGCCATTTCATTGAGGTCAGCCCCGGCGGCGAAAAAACGCGCGTTACCGCGAATAACGCAGACGCCGACGCTGTCATCAACTGCCGCCGCCTCCAGCGCCTCGGCAATCTGGGTTAAGAGGGCATTGTTCAGCGCGTTGCGGGCCTGCGGGCGGTTCAGCGTTAGCTGTAGCACCCGGCCATGACGGTGGATCAGCAGGTCACTCATGCCATCCCCCGCGCGTCAAAGTCGACCACCACATCGCCGCTTGTCGGCAGCGACTGGCAGCTCAGCACGTAGCCTGCCGCCAGCTCATCTGCTTCCAGGCTGTAATTGGCGGCCATCGCCACTTCACCGCGTAGCACTTTGCATTTACAGGTGGCGCATACCCCGCCCTTACAGGCGAACGGCAGATCGGCGCCCTGACGCAATGCGGCATCCAGGATGCTGTCGTCTTCGGCGCTGAGGGCGATAAGCCGATCGCGCCCGTCCTGGCGGATGGTCACCGTGCGCCCTTCCGCCTGCACGCCGGCGGCGCGCTTCACATTGCCGCCTGGGGTATTATAGCGTTCGAGATGAATCGATTTCTCCGCTACGCCAAGTTCACGTAACGCCGCTTCCGCCTCATCCATCATCGCCGCCGGGCCGCAGATAAAAGCCTCGTCGAAACGGCTGAAATCCAGCAGATGGTCAGCGAGCTGGCGCAGTTTGTCGCCGTCAATGCGCCCCTGTAGCAGATCGCTGTCCATCGACTCCTGGCTAAACAGGTGTATCACCTGCAGGCGCTGCGGATAGCGGTCTTTTAAATCGGCCAGCGCCTGGCGGAACATCATGCTATGGCTGCTGCGGTTGCCGTAGATCAGCGTGAAGCGGCTTTGCGGCTCGGTCGCCAGCGTCGCGCTCATGATCGCCATCATCGGCGTGATCCCGGAACCGGCGGCAATCGCCAGATATTCACCCTGCCGTTCAGCCTGCGGTTGATAACCGAAATGCCCCTGCGGCACCATCACTTCCAGCTCCATACCCTGCTGGATATCGTGCTGGGCGTAGCGCGAAAAGCGCCCGCCGTCGATAGCTTTGACCGCGACGCTAATTTCGCCTGGCGTGCGGCTGCGACAAATGGAGTAACAGCGGCGCAGTTCTTCACCGCCCAGACGGGCTTTTAGCGTCAGATGCTGGCCCGGGCGAAAGCAGTACTCCGCCTGCAGGGCTTGCGGGATCGCAAAAGTGATGGTCACCGCATCGCGGGTTTCCGGCTCGACTCTCGCCACCTTAAGCGAATGGAACGTCGTCATGGCAACCTCAAATACATTTAAAGTAATCAAAAGGTTCCCGGCAGCTGTCGCAGCGATAGAGCGCTTTGCAGGCCGTGGAACCGAATTCGCTAATCAGCGAGGTATGGGTGCTGCCGCAGCGCGGACAGCTCACCTCAGCGGGCATGTCCGCATGGCAGGCGTGCCCCTGGGGCGGGCTGATGCCGTACAGGCGAAGGCGCTCGCGGGCATCCTGACTCATCCAGTCGGTGGTCCACGGCGGATCCAGCTGCAGGACGATATGTACCGGCTGAAAACCATGCTCGCTCATGACCGCGCGGATCTCCCCCAGCAGATGCTCCGTCGCCGGACAGCCCGAATAGGTCGGGGTAAAGCCAATCACCCAGCCGTCGCCATGGCGCGCGACGCTGCGTACCATACCGAGGTCGGTGATGGTGAGTACCGGCACTTCCGGATCCGGGATCGCGCTTAATAATCCCCAGATGGTGCGAACCTCTGCAGGAGCGATATCGGCAAGACGTTGCATAGTCACCTCACTTACCACTGCAGTCCGGGATGCGAACGCTGCAGATACTGCATCTCCGCCAGCAGCGGGCCGAGATGTTCACTGTGCAGCCCCTGTTTGCCGCCGCTGCGGAAGGCCGCTTCCTGCGGGATTTGTAAGCCGGAGTCGAGCAGCGCCGTGTGTACCGCGCTTTGCCATTCGGCCTGCAGTTCACGCGGATCAACCGCAATACCCTGCTCAACCAGGCTGAGCTCCACTTCATCGGCAAGGAACAGTTCGCCGGTGAAGCGCCACAGATTGTCGACCGCCTGCTGCATTTTGCGATTTGATAACTCGGTGCCGTTACCCAGACGCTCCAGCCAGCCGCGGCTGAAGCGCAGGTGGTAACGCACCTCTTTCAGCCCTTTGGCGGCAATGGCCGCCAGCTGCGCGTCGCGGCTGTTCACCAGCCGGCTGTACAGGGCGACGTGCCAGACATCGATAAAGAACTGGCGGGCGATGGTGTCGGCAAAATTGCCGTTTGGCTGCTCCACCAGCAGCAGGTTGCTGTACTGGCGCTCATCGCGACCAAAAGCCAGCGTATCTTCGTCGCCGCAGCCGTTAAGCTCGGCGGCATAGCTTAAAAAATTGCGCGCCTGGCCGAGCAGGTCGAGGCCGATGTTGGCCAGCGCAAGATCGATCTCGAGCTCGGGAGCATGGCCGCACCAGGCGCCTAAACGCTGGGCCAGAACCAGACCATTGTCGCCAAGCCGCAGGGCGTAGGTGGCTACGGGGTTAGGGATATTCATCGCCGCCTCACATATGTTCCATGCCATCCGGCACGGTATAGAAAGTCGGATGACGGTAGACTTTGCTTTCCGCCGGGTCGAAGAATTCGCCGCGCTCTTCCGGCTGCGAAGCAACGATTTCGCTGGCCTTCACCACCCAAATTGAGCAGCCTTCGCTGCGGCGGGTATAGGCATCGCGGGCATTCTCCAGCGCCATTTGATCATCGGCGGCGTGCAGACTGCCGACGTGACGATGGGATAACCCCTGTTTGCTGCGAACGAACACTTCATATAACGGCCAGTAAACTTTGCTCATGTTGTCTCTCCTCATGCCGCGCTGCGGGCCTGCTGTTTTTGCGCATGGGCCAGCGCGGCCTCGCGCACCCACTCGCCCTCTTCCCAGGCCTTACGCTTGGCGGCCAGCCGCTCGTGATTGCAAATGCCACGGCCGCTAATCACCTCGTTAAATTCCTGCCAGTCGATTTCGCCGAAGCGGTAGTGGCCGCTGGCTTCATCAAACTGCAAATCCGGGTCCGGGACGGTCATACCGAGGATCTCTACCTGCGGCACGGTGTTATCGACGAAGCGCTGACGTAGCTCGTCGTTGGAGTGCAGTTTGATTTTCCACGCCATGCTGCGGGCGCTGTTCGGCGAGTTGTCGTCGTTGGGGCCAAACATCATCAGCGCCGGCCACCAGAAGCGGTTAATGGCGTCCTGCAGCATCTGCCGCTGCGCGTCATTGCCCTGCGCCAGCGCCATGCAGGCTTCAAATCCCTGACGCTGGTGAAAGCTCTCTTCTTTGCAGATTTTGACCATCGCCCGGGCATAGGGGCCGTAGGAGGTCCGGCACAGCGCCACCTGGTTGACGATGGCCGCGCCATCGACCAGCCAGCCGATCACGCCGATATCCGCCCAGCTGAGGGTCGGGTAGTTAAAAATGGAGGAGTATTTCATCTGCCCGTCGAGCATCTTCTGATACAGGTCTTCCCGGGCGCAGCCAAGGGTTTCCGCGGCGCTATAGAGATACAGCCCGTGTCCAGCCTCATCCTGTACCTTAGCCAACAGGATCGCTTTGCGGCGCAGCGTCGGCGCGCGGGTGATCCAGTTGCCTTCCGGCAGCATGCCGACGATCTCCGAGTGCGCGTGCTGGCCTATCTGCCGAATCAAGGTCTTACGGTAGGCATCCGGCATCCAGTCCTGCGGTTCGATGGCCGTTTCCTGCGCGATGCGCTGGTCAAAGCGTTGTTCTTCTGTCACGTCATCACCTTTATGATTCCGATATTCACAACAAAAACATTTATGTGAATCACTTTGTTTATTGAAGGTTACATATTGGTTAAATAAAACCACAAATTTTGTTTGCTCTTTTTGTGATAATCTCCGCAAAACCTTTTGTAAACCACAATTAATACAGTAAGTTAAGCATAAGACGTAACGCCATCGCGATCACAATGTTAATAATTTATTAAATACGGGCTTGCATTTTATGATTCATAAAAGAACTATTTATAGATATCACACGTAACACATTTGGAGATTTGCGATGCAGCAGTTAGCCAGCTACTTATCCGGCGCCTGGCAGACCGGCCGGGGCCGCGCCCGTACTATCCATCACGCCATCACCGGCGCGGCGCTTTGGGAGGTGACCAGTGAAGGCCTGGATATGGCGCAGGCGCGCCGCTTCGCGATTGAGCGCGGTGGTAAAGCCCTGCAGGCGATGACCTTTATTGAACGCAGCGCGATGCTGAAAGCGGTGGCGAAACACCTGCTGGAGCAGAAAGACCAGTTCTACGCCATCTCCGCGCAAACCGGCGCCACTCGCGCCGACAGTTGGGTGGATATTGAAGGCGGTATCGGTACCCTTTTCACCTATGCCGGGCTCGGTAGTCGAGAATTACCGGACGATATCCTGTGGCCGGAAGACGAGCTCATCCCGCTCTCCAAACAGGGCGGTTTTGCCGCGCGTCATGTGCTGACATCAAAATCAGGCGTCGCCGTCCATATCAACGCCTTCAACTTCCCCTGCTGGGGAATGCTGGAAAAACTGGCGCCCACGTGGCTTGCCGGTATGCCGGCTATCATTAAACCGGCAACTGCTACCGCCCAGCTCACCCAGGCAATGGTGAAAGCGATTGTCGACAGCGGCCTGGTGCCGGAGGGCGCCATCAGCCTGATTTGCGGCGGCGCGGGCGATCTGCTCGACCACCTCGATAGCCAGGACGTGGTTACCTTTACCGGGTCAGCCGCCACCGGCCAGCAGCTACGGGCGCACCCTAACCTGGTAGCCAAATCCATTCCCTTTACCATGGAAGCAGATTCACTCAACTGCTGCGTGTTAGGCGAAGACGTCACTCCGGAGCAACCGGAATTCGCGCTGTTTATTCGGGAAGTGGTCCGCGAGATGACGGCGAAAGCCGGGCAAAAATGTACCGCTATCCGCAGAATCATTGTGCCACTGGCTCAGATTAATGCGGTTAGCGATGCACTGATCTCCCGCCTGCATAAAGTAACCGTCGGTGACCCTGCGCAGGAGGGCGTTAAGATGGGGGCCCTGGTTAATAGCGAACAGCGTCAGGACGTACAGGAGAGCGTCAATAAGCTGATAGCCGCTGGCTGCGAAGTACTGCTCGGTGGAGAGGCGGACCTCAGCGCGGCCGGCGCATTTTTCCCGCCGACCCTGTTGTACTGCTCACAGCCGGATGAAACGCCGGCGGTTCACGCCATTGAAGCTTTTGGTCCGGTGGCGACGCTGATGCCGTATCGCGACCGCCAGCATGCGCTGACGCTGGCGCGCGCCGGCGGCGGCAGTCTGGCGGGGACGCTGGTCACCGCCAGCGGCGAGCTGGCGCGTGAGTTTATCCTCGGCGCCGCCCGCGCCCATGGCCGTATTCAGATACTGAATGAAGCATCCTCCGCAGAATCAACCGGCCACGGTTCGCCGTTGCCGCAGCTGGTGCACGGCGGCCCCGGCCGCGCTGGCGGCGGAGAAGAGCTTGGCGGGCTGCGTTCGGTGAAACACTATATGCAGCGTACCGCGGTCCAGGGCAGCCCAACGATGCTGGCGACCATCGGTCAACAGTGGGTGCGCGGCGCCCAGGTGAACGAAGACCGTATTCACCCGTTCCGCAAATATTTCGAAGAGATTCAGCCTGGCGACAGCTTATTAACCCCGCGCCGAACCCTGACCGAAGCGGATATCGTTAACTTCGCCTGCCTGAGCGGCGATCATTTCTACGCGCATATGGACAAAATCGCCGCCGCCGAGTCGATTTTTGGCGAGCGGGTGGTCCACGGCTATTTCCTGATCTCCGCCGCGGCCGGGCTGTTCGTCGATGCCGGCGTCGGGCCGGTTATCGCCAACTACGGCATGGAAAACCTGCGCTTTATTGAGCCGGTCAAACCGGGCGACACCATTCAGGTTCGCCTCACCTGTAAGCGGAAAACGGTCAAACGTCAGCGCAGCGCCGATGAGAAAGCCACCGGCGTGGTGGAATGGGCGGTGGAGATTTTCAACCAGCACCAGCAGGCGGTGGCGCTGTATTCCATTCTGACCCTGGTGGCGCGTCAACAGGGAGATTTCCCGGCGTGATAGCGAAAAATAGACCGCTGGCGCTCTGTTGGCCGACCCTTTAGCCATTGATACTGCAATCGGTTTGCAACGGTTTCGCCCCGGGAAGTCCTTTATGTTATCCGTGGCTTCAGCGCACATTGCGCTCCCGGTTAATCGTCTGCGTTATGCCTGGCATAGCGCAGGGAGCGCACAGGGGGCGGCCAGTCGCCGCCGCCCCCTGTACCCCCGGGCTCGGGCCAGCAAGAATGGTGAATAAATTAACGGCAGGCCGCACGGACCGTAGGCCGGGTAAGGCGTCAGCCGCCACCCGGCAAAAAAATCAGCGCACGTACTCAATGCCTCTGCGGAGGCATTTTTTACGCCCGTCTGGCAAAACTGACAAACAAGCTGGCAAAAGCAAACAAACGCCCCGGCGCCGCTGGCTGGTAGCTTAAGGATGACAAAGCCGACATTCGCAGCGGCAAGAGACAACACAACAATAAGATGAGGTCACAATGGCAAACGGCTTGAAATTTTCTCCTCGTAAAACCGCGCTGGCGCTGGCCGTGGCGGTGGTTTGCGCCTGGCAATCACCGGTCTTCGCTCACGGTAGCGAAGCCCACATGGTACCGCTGGATAAAACGCTGCAGGAATTCGGCGCCGATGTGCAGTGGGATGACTACGCGCAAATGTTCACCCTGATAAAAGACGGCGCTTACGTCAAAGTAAAGCCCGGCGCCAAAACGGCGATCGTCAACGGTAAATCCCTTGACCTACAGGTGCCTGTGGTAATGAAGGAAGGTAAAGCCTGGGTTTCCGATACCTTTATCAACGATGTCTTCCAGTCCGGTCTCGATCAGACCTTCCAGGTGGAAAAGCGCCCGCACCCGTTAAACTCGCTCTCGGCGGCGGAAATCAGTGAAGCGGTGACCATTGTCAAAGCCGCGCCGGAGTTTCAGCCGAATACCCGCTTTACTGAGATTTCCTTACACGAGCCGGACAAGGCGGCGGTATGGGCCTTTGCCCTGCAGGGAACGCCGGTCGATGCTCCCCGCACTGCCGATGTGGTGATGCTCGATGGCAAACACGTCATTGAAGCCGTGGTCGATCTGCAAAACAAAAAAATCCTCTCCTGGACGCCGATCAAAGACGCCCACGGGATGGTGCTGATCGATGATTTTGTCAGCGTGCAGAACATCATCAATACCAGCAGCGAATTCGCTGAGGTGCTGAAAAAGCACGGTATTACCGATCCTGGCAAAGTGGTCACCACCCCGCTCACCGTTGGCTTTTTTGATGGCAAAGATGGCCTGCAGCAGGATGCGCGTCTGCTGAAGGTGGTCAGTTATCTGGATACCGGCGACGGCAACTACTGGGCGCACCCGATTGAAAACCTGGTGGCGGTGGTCGACCTTGAAGCGAAGAAAATCATCAAAATCGAAGAAGGTCCGGTGATCCCGGTCCCAATGGAGCCCCGTCCGTATGATGGTCGCGACCGCAACGCCCCGGCGGTGAAACCGCTGGAGATAACCGAACCGGAAGGCAAAAACTACACGATCACCGGCGATACCATTCACTGGCAGAACTGGGATTTTCATCTGCGCCTGAACTCGCGCGTCGGGCCAATCCTCTCAACGGTGACTTACAACGATAACGGCACAAAACGCCAGGTGATGTATGAAGGTTCCCTGGGCGGGATGATCGTCCCCTACGGCGACCCGGACGTCGGCTGGTATTTCAAAGCCTACCTCGACTCCGGCGATTATGGCATGGGCACCCTGACCTCGCCGATTGTACGCGGTAAAGATGCGCCGTCAAATGCGGTACTGCTGGACGAAACTATCGCCGATTACACCGGCAAACCAACCACTATTCCAGGCGCGGTGGCCATATTCGAACGCTATGCCGGGCCTGAGTATAAGCACCTGGAGATGGGCAAACCCAACGTCAGCACCGAACGCCGGGAACTGGTGGTACGCTGGATCAGCACCGTCGGCAACTACGACTATATCTTTGACTGGGTGTTCCACGACAACGGCACCATCGGTATCGATGCCGGCGCCACCGGCATTGAAGCGGTGAAAGGCGTGCTGGCGAAGACCATGCATGACCCCAGTGCCAAAGAGGATACCCGCTACGGAACGTTGATCGACCATAATATTGTCGGCACCACTCACCAGCACATCTATAACTTCCGCCTCGACCTCGATGTGGACGGCGAGAACAACACCCTGGTGGCGATGGATCCTGAAGTGAAGCCCAACACCGCCGGCGGCCCGCGCACCAGCACCATGCAGGTGAATCAGTACACAATCGATAGCGAGCAGAAAGCGGCGCAGAAATTCGACCCGGGCACTATCCGCCTGCTGAGCAACACCAGCAAAGAGAACCGCATGGGCAACCCGGTCTCATACCAGATTATCCCTTACGCCGGCGGCACGCACCCGGCGGCGACCGGTGCCAAATTCGCCCCGGACGAGTGGATATATCATCGCCTGAGCTTTATGGATAAACAGCTGTGGGTGACGCGCTACCACCCGACAGAGCGATATCCGGAAGGGAAATACCCGAACCGTTCCGCCCACGATACCGGCCTGGGCCAGTACGCGAAGGATGATGAGTCGCTGACTAACCACGATGACGTCGTGTGGATCACCACCGGCACCACCCACGTGGCGCGCGCCGAAGAGTGGCCGATCATGCCGACCGAGTGGGCGCACGCGCTGCTCAAGCCGTGGAACTTCTTTGACGAAACCCCTACTCTGGGCGAAAAGAAAAAGTAATCTTAACCAGCGGTGAAATCCAGCAGGATCTTACCGCCTCTTCCCGGCTGGCCGGCGGCGGCAATCGCCTCCCGCCAGTCGTTCAACGCTATACGCTGGGCCGGCGGCTGGGAGGTCGTCGGCAGGCGCTGCCAGATTTCGTCGAACGCTGCCCGCCACGCCGCCACGCTGAGTGTCGGCAGCGCCTCCCGCAGATGAAACTTGCGCACCGTCGCGCTACCGCGCGTCTGGGTCAGCGGCCGCCCGGATAACAGCCCATAGGAGATCAGGGTCGACGACCCGGGCAGCACCGACAGCAGCGTATTCGCCAGTTCGCCGCCCACCGCGTCAAACACCAGATCGCTGTGCTGGCTGACCTTCTCCATCAGCGCCCGGTCGGTATCGAGGATCGGATAGATCCCGACCTGTTCCAGGCGCGCCCGATGCTGCGGCGAGCGAATAATCCCGCTCACCGAGCGGGCGCCCATCGCCAGCGCCCACTGTCCCAGCAGACTGGCGCAGGAGGACGATGCCGCGGTCAGCACGAGGTGTTTTCCGGCAACCGGCCAGCGCTTGAGCATCAGCATAGCCGTCAGCGGATTGATATACCCGCGTGCGGCCAGCAGATCGTCAACCGCCGGCGGCACCGGCACCAGCCAGGTCTCATCCAGATCGATAAACCGCTGCCAGGTGCCGCCTCCGCGAAGAGGTAGCACCCGCTGGCCCGCGCACAGCCGGCTGCCGTATGGCGCGGCGACCACCTCGCCAAGGCCTTCATAGCCGGCGACGGCCGGCAGTCGGGTGCGATGGCGATAGGCGCCGGTCACGGGGATCAGATCCGAAGGATTCACCGGGGCAAAGCGCATCCTGACCCGCACCCGTCCGCCCGCCAGCGGCGCCAGCGGCAGGCGTTTCAGCGTTAGCACCGCGGACGGCGGCCCGTAGCGGTCATAAACAATGGCGTCGTTGAACATCGACTGGCTCCAGACAACGAAAGTCGGGATCATAGCAGATCCCGTCCGAAGCCGCTTACGCCGGTGGCCAGACCTGGGGGAACAGTGGGGAATCCAGCGGGTCGCCGTCCCGCAGGGTCAGCTCGGGGAACGGCGGCGAGGTCACGCCGCCGCGGTCGGCAAACGCGGCGTCATCCCCCACCCAGCGGGCGGAGAAGACCCGTCGAGCCCGCGCCCCGGGGTTGCCGCGGGCGCCATGGACGGTGCGAAAATGGAAGGCCACCGCATCCCCCGGCTCCAGCGCCCAGCTGACGATATCGTACTCGTCCTCATGGGCGTCGATATCCGGCAGCGCGCTGAACCGGGTGTGCTCGTAAAGCTTAGTGCCATTGAAACGGGTAGGACTGTACTCCGCCTCCCAGCGATGCGACCCGCGAATGCAGCGCAGCGAGGTCGCCTCCGCCACCGGGTCCAGCGGGATCCAGAAGCTGACGTTCTGCCTGCCGGAGACGCAATAGTAAGGCTGGTCATGATGCCAGGGAGTCACCGTGCTGCCCCCGGCGGGTTTGACCAGCGTATGCTCATGGAAAAATTTCGCCGTCTGCGACTGCATCAGCGCCGCGGCGATCTCCGCGGCCGCCGACTGGAAGACAAACTCGCTAAACGCCGGGATCCGCGCCCAGTTGCAGTAATCCTGAAAAAAAGGCGGCGAACCATCTTTGGGGATCACCGTGCGCGCATGACCATATTCGCTGGGGCTGGCCATCAGCGCCGTGACCCCCTCGGCGAGGCGCTCGACCCAGTGGGTAAAAACGCCCTTCAGTAATACCACGCCGTCCGCCTGCCAGCGGTCGACAGTCGCTTGATCGATATGGGGAGAGTGTTGATTGTGCATCGCTTGGGTTCCTGTGTGGGTGGATCAGGTAAGCGGTTCCGCCGGTTCGGCGCGCATCCAGGCGCAAAGCTGGCCCAGCATCGCCATGCAGCGTTCGGTCTGGTCGATGCTGATGTACTCATCGGCCTTATGGCCCTGGGCCATGCTGCCCGGCCCGCAGACCAGGGTCGCGACGCCCATCTCATCGAACAGTCCCCCTTCGGTGCCGAACGCCACGGTGGAAAACCGATCGCTGCCGCACCACTGCGCCAGCCAGTGGGCGAAGTCGGACTGTGGATCGCTGAGCAGCGGCGGGTAGTGGCTCAACAGCTGAAACTGGATGTCGCTCCCGCCGCCGACCCGGCGCATCTCCGGCAGCAGTCGGCGGCGGGCGTAGGCCGCCAGCGCCTCGGTGACCGCTTCAGGACGCATCCCCGGCAGGTAGCGGATTTCAAAATCAAAGCGGCAGGACTGCGGAACGATGTTCAGCGCGGCCCCACCCTGAATGGTGCCCACCTGTAGCGTGCTGAAGGGCGGCGAAAAGCGGCTGTCCTGCTGCCGGGCCAGACGCACGCCCAGCCGATCCAGGTGGTTGATCAGCCTGGCCGCGTAGCGGATGGCATTCACCCCCTGCGGGGCGTAGGCCGAATGGCAGGCCTGCCCCTCGATGCAGCAGCGCATGGCCAGTTTGCCTTTATGACCGAACACCGGCTGCATCTCTGTCGGCTCGCCGATGAGGCACAGCGCCGGTTTCTCCGGCGAGGCCTGCAGAAAATCCACCAGGCTGCGCACGCCGAGACAGCCGACCTCTTCGTCATAGGAGAAGGCCAGATGCAGCGGCATGCGCAGCGGCGCCGCCAGAAAGTCATCCACTGCCGCCAGCACGCAGGCGAGAAACCCCTTCATATCGGCGCTGCCGCGGCCATAGTAGCGGCCATCGCGCTCGGTCAGGCTGAAAGGCGGAACGCTCCAGGCCTGGCCGTCCACCGGGACCACGTCGGTGTGGCCCGAGAGCATCACCCCACCGCCGCCGGACGGCCCCAGCCGGGCGTAGAGATTGGCCTTACCGCCCGACGGGTCATAAAAGCGGCGGGACGCCACGCCGCGGGCGGCGAGAAAATCGGCGATCCAGTCGATCATCGCCAGGTTCGAATGGCGGCTGGTGGTGTCAAAAGCCAGCAGCGCGGCAAGGATCGCTCCCGGCGTGTTATTCATCGCCAGGCACGCCATAGGCCGGCGCCTCTCGCGGGTCGAGCGCCCGGGTAATATAGGCCTCCATTTGCGGCTCCCACGCCAGCCACAGCTGCTCAAGGGCCGCCAGCGGATCCACCTCCGCCCAGTCAATGCGCAGGTCGACCACCGGCCACGGGTAATCGTCCACCACCTTCACCGCCGCCGAGTGGACCGGCCCGGCCTCGCCCCCGGCGACGATCCCGGCGCGCAGCCCGGCCAGCAGCCGGCTGGCCAGCTCTCCGGTGGCGGCCTCAAAGGCGCCCACCATCGCGGCGATTACCCCCTGACCGGCCAGCATGTTACCCGCCGCCACGCAGTTATCCCCCGCCAGGGCGCCGCCGATCCCGAGGGTGAACTCCCCGCTGAACACCGCCGTGTCGCCGTTGGCGTCAATCGCCGCGACCTGGCGATATTCGCGGAAGCGATCCTCCGCCAGGGCCAGGTTCAGGGCCTGCTCAACGCTGGCCCCCGCTTCGAGCGCGCTGAGGATCTGCGGCCCCAGCGACGGCAGGGTTATGTTCTGACTGGCGACCGCGCCGACGCCGGGCAATAGCCACGGACAGCGCGATCCCACGGCCATGCTCGACGAACTAATGGCAATGCCGAGCTGACCTGATTCCGGGCAGCGGGCGCTAATAGAGAGAGTCATTCTGCTGCCTCCCCCTGCCAGTCGTCAGGGATCACCGCCGTAACGTCAATCTCCATCAGCCACTGCGGCTGCGCGAGGGCCGACACCACCACCCCGGTGGAGATGGGAAAGACACCTTTTAACCATTTGCCCACCTCCTGATAGACCGGCTCGCGATAGCGGGGATCGATCAGATAAGTAGTGGTCTTGACGATATGCGAGAGGTCGCTTCCCGCCTCTTTCAGCAACTGTTCAACATTCTTCATTGCCTGCTCCGCCTGCGCCCGCGGGTCGCCGAGGCCAATCAGATTGCCGGCGAAGTCGGTGCCAACCTGGCCGCGAACGTAGACGGTATTGCCGGCCCGCACCGCCTGGCACAGATCGTTGTTCAGCGCCTGGTTCGGGTAGGTCTCTTTGGTGTTAAACATGCGAATACGGGTATGAGTTGGCATCAAAGCACTCCTTAAGGAAAACGGTTAACAGGACGGCTGGTAACGCTGGTACTGGCGCTGAATGGCGATCTGGTCGGCAATATATTTGGCATCGTGCCAGACGCCCCAGATAAAGGTGGACCCGCGCCGCGAGAGCCACGGCAAGCCGAGGAAATAGACGCCCGGCTCCGTCGATACGCCGCGGTGATGCTGTGGCCGCTGTGCGTCATCGAAGGCGTTGACCTTCAGCCAGCGATAGTCAGTGGTGTAGCCCGTCGCCCAGATGATGGTGCAGATCCCGGCCTCGGCCAGATTGAGACTGAGCAGCGGGTCGGTAACGCAGGCCGGATCGGGCAGAAATTCGCGGGCGGAGGGCTCTTCGGGCAGGTCCATGCCGTTGCGGGCCACCCACGCGTCCGCGGCGTCGAGCAGCGCAAGGTAGGAGGCATCGCCGCGGCGGATATTCTCCGCCAGGTCGGGGTGAAACAGTGCTTTGTCACCGTCAAAGCCGCGGGTCTGCCCCACTAACGTGACCCCCTGATGCGCCAGCTGGCGAAAATCGACGGTATGGCCGCCGCGCGCGCCGCTCACCGCGATAGTGACATGCTCTTTACCCGGCGCATTGGCCGCGGCATCCCACATTCCCAGCACCCCGAGCCACCAGCAAAAATCGCGCTGACGATAGCGACGCGGCGGGCGGTCGTGCGCTCCCACCGACAGCCACACCGCGCGTCCGGCTCGCTGTAGCTCATCGGCAATCTGCACGCCGGAGGATCCTGCGCCAATCACCAGCACACCGCCCTCCGGTAGCTGCTGCGGGTTAAAATAGTGCGCGGAGTGGAGCTGCTGAATAGCCTGACTCTGTGGGGCGATGGCCGGGATCACTGGCCGCTGAAACGGCCCGGTGGCCGCTACGATCCGCTGCGCTTCAATCCCCCCCTGCGAGGTGTCAATACGAAAGCCCGGCCGTCCGACGAGGCGTTCGGCGCTGAAAACCTCCACCCCGGTACGGATCGGCGCATTGAAGCTGCGGGCATAGGCGGCAAAATAGTCTGCCACCTGCTCTTTGCCGACAAAGCTGTCTGCCGGGCAGTCCGGGAACACCATCCCCGGGAACCGATCGTGCCAGGCCGGGCCGTTGGCGACCAGCGAATCCCAGCGTCCGCTGCGCCAGGCCTGGGCAATACCCTGCTTTTCCAGCACCAGGTGGGGGATATCCAGCCGGGTCAGATGCTCGCTCATGGCGACGCCCGCCTGCCCCGCGCCCACCACCAGGGTATCGATCTCGGTAATCTGTTCAGTCATTTCGCTATCCTTCAAGCACAGTTGCCGACGACGTCGCCGGAATTGACGGCTTTCAGGTTATTTAACTGTGACGAATTGGTAAAATATTATAAAACGATCGACTGAATAGAATTTTGCGAGGCTGAGTGACGACAAAAAATAATGCCTGCCGGATCGACAGGCGTTATTTCAGGCGTGAGTTGGGGTTAATTCGATGCTGCGACAATAATCCATAAACAGTTGCGTCGGCCGCGTGGGCTCATTATTCGCGAGATGCGCCATAATTAAGGTCGAGGCGGGCATCTCGTCGGCAATATCCCGCTGCACCACTCTTTCACCATCGTAGGTCATGTCGCAGCAGGGCCGGGTGACCAGTACCGAAAAACCCAACCCCTGACCCACCATACAGCGCACCATTTCAATGGAGGGGGAACTGTAAGCCACTTCCGGGTGATAACCCTTTTCCTTAAAGATGGAGATAAAATAATTTTTACTGGGGACCGCATCGAGGAGGATCATCGGCTCACGGCTCAGCTCCTGCAGCGTCACCTGCGCCTTCTGCGCCAGCGGATGCGCGGCGGGCAGCAGCGCGTAGGGTTTATGCGGGGCATTGAGCCGTTCTTTATTGATCGAATGGCCGAGCTCCAGATCGTAGACCAGCGCCAGGTCGAAGCGGCCGCGGTGCAGGCCATGCATCAGCTCATGCTGTTCGCCGTCGTACAGATGCAGGGTGATTTCCGGATAGCATTTCTTAAACCCGGCCACCAGCTTCGGCATATACAGCGGGGCCACCGATTCAAAGCAACCGATGGAGATCATGCCAGAAACCAGCTCTTTATCCGCTCGCGAATTCTGTTCGAACTCCCAGGACAGGCGCAGCAGCTCTTTCGCTTTATCGTAGATCCGCCGACCGCTGGAGGTGAGCGAAACGCCCTGCGCGTGGTGGCGAATAAACAGCTGCTGGTCGAAGGTGCTCTCCAGATTCTTGATGGCAATCGAAATCGACGGCTGCGCAATGTGCAGCTGGCGGGAGGCCTCGGCGATACTCTCCGTCTCCACCACGGTGACGAAATATTTGAGCTGCTTCAGGGTAAATCGGTTCATAGCATCACCATTGATAAAATATGGTCCGGCGCACGTGGGGAATAGTTTTCCTCTAAGTCCCAAGCAATCCGCGTGCCACCCCCGGAAAAGAGCGGCGCGTTGCCCGACAAGGGGCGGCAATATTTATTATTGCTCTACGCCCGCGTGGTTTATTTCCGCCGTTGCACCATCATGCGCCACGCTGCACGCCAGACAGGCAGCAGCTGCCCCAGTTTCGCGCAAAATACCCTTCCCCCACAAAATAGCGTTATTGAATTACTGTCATTGTTTTTAAATTGTTTACACAAAGTATCTCAGCAATCACTTTAAATTCCATATCGTTAATATCGTTGTATAGTTTTTTTAAACTTAAAGGCCAAAAATTTACTAATTGCCTCTGAAAGCATCCTGCCAGCATAGTGTATTCGCACGATGAATACCGGTGGCTCCCCATTACGGCACAGCCGAGCCACTTTAATTTTTGATAATTATGACGAGTGAAATAGCCCATGACGTTTAACTGGAACTACATGTTAAGCCTGCTCAGCGATGCCGATTTTTGGTGGGCCACCTGGACCGTCATTAAATTAAGTCTGCTGACCTGGGGCTGCAGTATTGTGCTCGGATTTATTCTGGCGCTGGCCAAACAGTCGCCGCGCGGCTGGTTATCCACCCCAGCCCGGCTGTATATCTGGTTATTTCGCAGTATGCCGCTGCTGGTCCTGCTGATTTTTGTCTACAACATGCCGCAGGCGCTGCCCTCCTTCGCCCCGGTGCTGAACGATCCCTTCTGGGCCGGCCTGCTGGCGATGGTTCTCAGCGAAGCGGCTTATATCGCCGAGATCCACCGCGGCGGATTGCTCTCCATCCCTCGAGGGCAGAGCGAAGCCGCGCGGGCCCTGGGGTTGCGCTACGCCGGGATCCAGTGGCGGGTGATCATCCCCCAGGCGCTGCGCGTCGCCCTGCCGGCGCTGGCCAATGAATATATCGCCATCGTGAAGCTCAGTTCACTGGTGTCGGTGATCTCCCTGACCGAAATATTGATGGTCGGCCAGCAGCTCTACTCGCAGAACTTTCTGGTCATGGAGACGATGACGGCCGTGGCGTTTTATTACATCTTTATCGTCACGGTGTTCGATTTTCTGCTGAAACGGCTGGAGAACTACCTTGACGTAACCCAGCGCAATACCGCTCGTCCGGTAGATGCCGAGATGCAGCGGCTGGCCAGCGCCCGCCGCCCGGCGATGGCGCGCAGCGTCACCCAGAGTCATGAGCCGGCACTGCAGGCCTCTAAGCTGCATAAGGCCTACAACAACGTCGAAGTGCTGGGGGCGGTGAGCCTGCAGATCCAGCCCGGCGAGGTGGTCTCGGTCATCGGTCCGTCAGGCTCGGGGAAAACCACCCTCATTCGCCTGCTGAACGGTCTTGAGCAGATCGATAACGGCGAAATTCAGATTAACGGCCAACCCTTTATTCACCTCGACCGCCAGGGGCAGCAGAAGCCGCGCTTTATGGAGAATGCCGAACATCGCCTGAACATCGGCATGGTGTTCCAGAGCTTTAACCTGTTCCCGCATCTGACCGTGTTCGGCAATCTGCTGCTGGCCCCGCGCTATCACCATCTGGCAAGTGACGCGGAGCTGCGCCAGCACGCCTGCGAACTGCTGCACAAAGTGGGCATGCTGGAGCACGCCTGGAAGTATCCACACCAGCTCTCCGGCGGACAGCAGCAGCGGGTGGCGATCGCCCGCGCCCTGATGATGCGTCCGCAGATCATGCTGTTCGATGAGCCCACCTCGGCGCTGGATCCGGAAAAAGTGAATGAAGTGCTGCAGGTTATCGAATCCCTGGCCCACGAAGGCATCACGATGGTCATCGTCACCCACGAGATGAACTTCGCCTTCAAAGTGTCTGACCGGATCGTGTTTATGGAGAAAGGCCGGGTGGTGTGCGATGACACGCCGCAGGCGATGCGTAGCGGGCATCACCCGCGGGTCGAGGCCTTTCTGAAAGATGTTTCTCTGGCTTAACTATCGGAACGTGAAGAGGAAAAACTATGATTGCGCAGTGGCAAATTGATCAGTTTCATCAGCAGGGTTTTCTAGTGGTCGAAGAAGTGCTTTCCAGCGCTGACATCGCCGCCCTGCAGAGCGATTTCGACGGCTGGGTCGAGGAGAGCCGCCGCCACGCGACGGCGTGGGGAGAAACCCTCGACGGGCGGCCACGTTTCGATATCGAACGCGACCATGCTCCCGACCATCCGTCGCTGCGCCGGGTCGCCTCACCGACGGAGATCTCCGAGGCCTATCGCCATACTGCGCTGAATTCGCGGATGGCTACCATCGCCGCGCAGTTGATCGGCGGCAGCGGCACCCGCTTTCATCACAGCAAAATTAACTCCAAGCTGCCGCACACCGCCACCGAGGTGAAATGGCATCAGGATTTCCTCTTCACCCCACACAGCAATGACGACATCATCACCGCTCTGCTGATGGTCAGCGAGGTGACGCCGGAGAATGGCCCGCTCAACGTGGTGCCGGGCAGCCATCAGGGGCCGCTGTGGACCCACTGGCAGGAGGGGCGCTTCACGGGGGCGGTGGATGATGAGGTGGTGGCGACGCACTGCCAGCAGCCGCAGGCCTGTTTTGGCCCGGCGGGCTCGGTCTGCTTTATGCATACCCGCCTGCTGCACGCCTCCAGCCCCAACGAGACCGCCCTGCCGCGCACCCTGTTCATCAGCGTCTACGCCGCCGAGGATGCGCTGCCCTTCGGCGAAAACCCGCTGCCGAGCCGCCATGCCGGCCAGCTGGTGGCCGGGGAAGAGAGCGGTCTGGTGCGCAGCACCGATAACCAGCTTCGCCTGCCGCAGAAGCCGCGCGGCGCTTCGTTTTTTGTTCAGCAGGCCGGTACCGATCGCGCCAGCATGTAATTCGCCCACACTCCGGAGGTTTTATGACACGCTTTTTCGCACCACGCCCGCTGGCTCTGCTGCTCTGCGCAGTGGGGGCTCTGACATCCCTGAACGCGCTGGCCTTCCAGCAAAGCGGTAAGATCACCGCTGGTTCGGACATGACCTTTTTCCCTTACGAGTACATGGAGAACAATAAGCCGGCGGGGTTTGATATTGAACTGCTCAACGGCCTGGCGAAGAGCATGGGCCGTGAAGCAGTGAATATCGATACCCGCTTCCCCAACCTGATCCCCGGGCTGCAGGGCGGGCGCTTCGATATCACCAACTCGTCGATGTACATTACCGCCGAGCGCCTGAAGGTGATCGACATGGTGCCGTACCTGAAAAGCGGGGAGGCGATCCTCGCCCGCAAAGGGAGCGACTACCAGCCTAAGACGCCGGAAGACTTCTGCGGGCATAAAATCGGCTCGATGGGCGCCACCTCGTGGCTGGCGCAGTTGCAGAAGCTTTCCGCCGACTACTGCGTGAAGAAAGGGCTGAAGCCAATTGCGTTGAGCGTCTATACCACCGACCCGCAGACCACCCAGGCGCTGCTGTCGCGCGCAGTGGATGCGCAGATCACCGACGCCGCCGTGGCGCGCGGGGTGGTGGAAAAGCTGGGCAACCGGGTGGTTATCTCCTCTGACACGCTGATCTATCCGGTGCTGAACGGCTTTGGCGTTAAAAAAGGCAACATGGAGGTGAAAAACGCCCTCGAAGAGGCGCTGAAAAAATACAGCGCGACGCCGGAATATGCCGCCCTGCTGAAGAAATATCACTTCCAGGCGCCGACGGAAGAGGATCTGCAGACCCTGATGCCGAAAGCGGAGTAATGCCCATGCGCGATTCCGATGAAGAGCAGATCCGCATCGACCTGGCGGCCACCTTTCGCATCATTGCCCATCTCGGCATGCATGAGGCGGTGGCCAACCATTTCAGCGCCGCGCTCTCCGCTGACGGGAAAACGTTTTTACTCAACCCGAAGTGGAAACACTTTTCGCGCATCCGCGCCAGCGATCTGCTGGTGCTGAACGCCGATGATGAACGTTGCGCCGCGCGCCCTGACGTCGATGCCACCGCGTGGGCCATCCACGGGCAGATCCATCAGCGACTGCCCGACGTGCGGGTGGTGCTGCATCTGCACCCGGTGTACACCACCAGCCTCGCCTGTCTGGCGACGCCGCAGATCCTGCCCATCGACCAGAACACGGCCCGCTATTTTAACCGGGTCGCCGTCGATACCCTGTACGGCGGGATGGCGGACACCGCGGCAGAAGGCGCCCGGCTGGCGGGGCTGCTGGCAGATAAACGCCGTCTGCTGATGGGCAACCATGGGGTGCTGGTGACCGCCCCGAACATCGGCGAAGCGTTCGACGATATCTGGACCCTGGAGCGCGCCTGTCAGATCCTGATCACCGCCTGGTCAACCGGCCAGCCGCTGAAGGTGCTGTCAGACGCGGTGGCGGAAAAAACCGCCCAGGACTGGGAGAAGATTGCCGATTTCTCCAGGCAGCACTTTGCCGAGATGAAGCAGTTGATGATCGACCTCGATCCCTCGCTGGTGGACTACCCCCGCGCCAGCCCGGGTCAGCCCGGGCCGTCGCTGGCCGCCGCCAGCAGCGGCACGATGATATCGCTGAGCGGCGTCGGAATGCCGTGCTGACGCCCGCGACGCTGCACCACGCCGTTACGAATATCCCACTCCAGCGGTCGGCCATTGAGGCGATCGATCAGAATAGAGGTGCTTAAGTCGGCAGGCGCCCGATGAAAGCCGGCGATAATCTCCTCCGACACGCTGTCGCTCAGGGCGGCCCCTTCCGCCCGCGCCACCTGCAGGCATTCGCGCAGATAAGCCAGTCCGAGGGCAGTGATGTCCTCCCGGGCGAACATCCCGGCGCGTCGTCCGGTCAGCACCATCAGTCCGGCAACCGCGTTCTGCAACAGTTTGCGCCAGGCAACGGTGGTAAAATCAGCCGCCAGGTCCACCGCGCAGCGGGTTCCCGCCAGCGCCTGCTGCACTCGCTCTGCCCCCGGCAGATCCGGCAGCGTCAGGCGCGGCGTGGCGCGCAACCAGACAGAGGCATCGGCATCGCGCTGCGCCGGGAACCAGACCACCGACGGCAGCACCGTCGCGCCGCCGGTCAAGGGGGCAAACTGCTGGCGCTGCTCAACGCCGTTTTGCAGCACGCACACCACGGTGTCAGGGGAACACAGGGCCGTCAGCCAGGGGGCGATGGCCTCCGTCTGGGTGGTTTTCACCGCGACAAAGACCAGGTCGAAGGGGGCGGATATCGCCATCGGGTCGGTGTGCACCGGGCCGGGCACCACGATCTCACCCTCGTCAGTGCGCAGCACCAGCGCCGAATGGGCGGTACGCCCGCAGACCATCGGCGCCCTCCCCCTCTCAAACAGGGCGGCGGCAATCGTGGTGCCGATGGCGCCGGGACCAATTAGCGCAACCTTAGGAAATGCTGTCATGCCGAAGACCTCCTGATGATTCACCGCCCAGATTAGGCAAAGATTGCCCTCCACAGTAGCGAGAAAGACCGGAAGTCGGCAAGGGGCGCGTCGGGAAAGCCTTTCGCCTTCCCCGACGGAGGGCTAGTAGCGCACGCAGACGGATTTGGTTTCGCACCAGCCGTCGAGCCAGTCAGGGCCGAAATCGCGGCCGGTACCAGACTGCTTCATGCCGCCGAAAGGCAGGTTGGCGTCAATCAGGGTATGGCTGTTGACCCATACCGTTCCCGCCTGCAGACGGTCGGTGTAGTTCAGGGCCTGGGTCAGATCGCGGGTCCAGACGCTGGCGGTCAGACCAAAATCGCTGTCGTTGGCCAGGCGCAGCGCCTCCTCGCCATCGGCCACTCGCACCAGGTTCACCACCGGGCCAAAAACCTCCTCACGGCTGAGACGCAGTCCGGCGTCGGGGTTTACCACCAGCGTCGGCGGAATATAGTACCCTCCCGCATCTGGTCCGGCGCTGCCGCTGATAAGCTCTGCCTTCTGCTGGCGAGCCTCTTCGAGGTAGGCCGCCACCTTGTCGCAGTGGGCCCGGGAGACCACCGGGTTGATCTGCGCCGTCTCCTGCATCCCCGGCCCCACCTGCAGCGATTTCACCGCCTGCTCGAAGCCGCTGACCAGGGTGTCAAACAGCGGCGCTTCGATGTAGATCCGCGAGCTGGCGGCGCAGACCTGCCCCTGATTGAGGAAGCTTCCGGTCATCAGCCCCTCAATAACCCACTGGGGGTCGGCGTCTTTGAGCACAATCGCCGGATTCTTGCCACCCAGCTCCAGCGTCACGCGGGTCAGGCGGTCGGCAGCCACGCGGGCAATCTGTTTCCCGGTCGCCGTCGAGCCGGTAAAGCTAACCTTCGCCACCTGCGGATGGGCGGTCAGCGCCGCGCCGCAGCCGGCGCCGCTGCCGGTGACCACGTTGAACACCCCGTCAGGAATGCCCGCCTGGGTCGCCAGCTCCGCCACCCGCAGCAGGGTCAGCGGGGTGGTTTCCGAGGGTTTGATGACGATCGAACAGCCCGCCGCCAGGGCCGGCATGACCTTCCACATGCCGATCATCAGCGGGAAATTCCACGGGACGATGCCCGCCACCACCCCGACCGGCTCTTTTTTGGTCCACGCCTGGTAACGCGCCCCTTGCGGGAACGGGATCGAAACGTCCAGCGTCCGGCCGCTGATCTTGGTGGTCAGCCCCGCGGTGTAGCGCATCCAGTTCAGGGTGCAGCCGACCTCAAAGGCGCGGGAAATGGCAATGGATTTCCCCTGCTCGAGGGTTTCCAGTTGCGCCAGCTCTTCGCCGTGCTGCTCCACCAGATCGGCAAAACGCAGCAGGATGCGTTCACGGTCAGCCGGGGTGCGCCCGGCCCAGCGGCGATCTACAAAAGCGCGCCAGGCGGACATCACCGCCCGGTCGACATCCGCCGGGCTGGCGTCGGCGGTGGTGGCAATCGCCTGCCCGGTGGCCGGATCCCAGACGGTTAACCGGTTTTCGCTCTGCGCGGCGCAGGGGGCGCCGTCGATATACAGGCCATGCTGACGGTCTAAAAACTGCTGGACGCTGGCAAGCAGCGCTATCTGTGAGGTGGACATACCCTTTCCTTATTCATCGCGGATAGTGCTTTCAGTCTATGTCTGGTTGGCGGTTGGCGCTTTTTTCTCTGTGACATTCGTTTGCGCCGCTGTGACAGTCGCCGCAATTCCGTCGTCTGCCCTCGCAGAAATGTGCCACGGGTAATAGTTCTTTCATATACCCGCCATCGCGCCCTTGCCTGAGGCGACACAAATGCAACAATGCGGAAACATTGTTATTACAGGAGAAGGGCGAATGATGACCACGGCAGAGGGGGGGCTGGCATATCAGCGCTGGCTGGCGACGATCAATCAGGTCTGCGGCCATTTCGCCGCCCGGCCGCTGAAGGAGAGTTTCCACGGCGAGATTGACGCCCGCTACGCCGGCAGCCTCAAGGTCAGTACCGTCACCGCCGCCGGCGTCAATCTCTACCGCACGCGCAATGAGATAAAACGCGATAACGACGCCTGGTTCTATACCGTGTTTCAGCTCGCCGGCGAAGCCATCATCGAACAGGACGATCGCCAGGTGACGCTGGCGGCAGGCGATATCACGTTAATCGACGCCGCCCGCCCATGCTCCATCGTCTGGCAGCAGACCTCGCGTCAGGCCTCGCTGCTGCTGCCGCGCCAGCGGGTGGCGCCCACAGGGGACATCACTACCGCCTGCCGGCTGGACAAATCTCTGCCAATGGTCCAGCTCAGCCAGCGACTGCTGCTGGAAAGCATGGGCGGCACGACGCTCTCCGCCAGCGAGAGCGAAGCCGCGCTGGAGGCGATCGCCTGCCTGTTGCGCCCGGTGCTGCATCAGCGCGATCCTGCCCCTTCCCGGCGGGAAAAGCAGTTTCAGAAGATTATTGCGTTAATCGATGCGTCCATTCAGTCGGAGCATCTGCGTCCGGAGTGGCTGGCCAGCGAGACGGGCATGTCGGTACGCAGCCTGTACCGGCTGTTTGCCGACCAGGGGCTGGTGGTGGCGCAGTATATTAAGAACCGGCGGTTGGATCTGTGTGCCCAGGCGTTACAGAATGTCCATTACGATGAAAAGCTGGCGGGGATCGGCTACCGCTGGGGCTTCAGCGACCACAGCCATTTCTCCACCGCCTTTAAGCAGCGCTTTGGCGTCACCCCGGGGGAATACCGCAAGCGCTGTCGCTAATTATTTGCGCACCCACTGGCCGTTCAATCCCTGGACGTACTCCCCGGGCTGCGCGCGGGCCACCAGCTTCTGCCCAGCCATTTTCGCCACTTCATCCACCGGCAGATTGTTGTCATCCGCCAGCTGCTGGTAGCTTTCGCTGCGCGCGGCGTTAATCAGCTTTACCAGCGCCAGCGTCTCTTTATCCTGACGCAGCGGCGCGAGATAGCCGTTCAGCGTCTCCCCCACTCGTCCCTGCTGGCGCGCTTCGCTCAGGGTCAACGCCAGCGCGGGCGCGCTGAGTAAAGCCAGCGTCAGCGCCGCGGTTAACAGTCGTTTTCTCATCGTCGCCTCAGAACAAATCGCTGCGGGATTTGAGCAGGTTTTCCACATCCTTATCGACCTTGATATGGATCTCATGCTCAATTTTGACATTCATATTGATGGTGATGGGCTCTTTCGACGCCGCGATTTCGATGCGCGGCGTACAGCCGGCGAGCAGCATCGACGCCACCATGGCCAGTAACAGCTTCTTCATTTAGGTTCCTTACATGTCTTACCGTCCGTACAGCGCCGTACGGGCAGCGTAGCATTCTGCTCGAGCCACGCCTGTAAATTGTCGCCGAAGCGCAAACTGCGCCACAGGTCGAAAATATTCTCTTCATGAGCGTAGTTTAAATGCACGGTACTGCTTTTCCCTTCCACCCGGCTGGTGCCGTTGATGCTGGCCTTAAGCGTCAACACGCCCAGATTATCGAGGTTAATCTGCGTCCACGAGCGGGAGATTTCCATATAGCGCAGCCAGTTAATCGCCGCCCCGGCGGAGACGTTATCCGCCACCAGCGCATCGGCGGTGTCTTTATCCAGCCGCAGGGTCATCGGTCCGTCATTGCGCAGCCAGCCGTCGTGGATAATCCATTGATTATTCTCCAGCCACAGCGGCAGCGCGCCGCTCACCGCGCCGGACATGGCGAACTGTTTCACCTTGACGGCGCTGGTCAGTTCGCTGCTGGAGATATGCTGCAGGCGGATCAACGCCGGGTCGCGCTGCGGCATACGCAGCTGCAGCAGCGTCAGTTTCCCGCCTAACAGATCGACGCTGACGTCGCTGAGCTGCAGCGGATTGGCCTCGCTCCACGGCCAGGTGCCCTGCAGGTCCGCCGTCAGATTACGCGCGGTGACCTGGTTGACGATTTCGCCAATGCGCAGGGAGACCGGGCGGCGGGTGCCCAGCTGCCAGTGACCATCGCTGAAGCGGAACGGCAGGACGAAGTCGACGCCGTTGATCTGGTTATCCGGCATCCAGACGCTGCCGCCCTTCAGGACGCCATGGCCGCCCGCCTCAAATCCCTGCCCGGCTGCCGCCGAGAAGGCCACCTGCGCGTAGAGACTGCCTTCACGCAGGTTCATCTTCCAGTCCGGCGGCACCAGCGGCTGGAACACCGTTAGCGACTGTTTTGGCCACCACGCCTGGCCGCGCAGCCGTTCGCCATCCCAGCGCCCGGACAGACGCACCGGACCGATAGCCTCGGCATGCAGGGCGCCGGTGAACTGGAACCACGTCGGGTCCCGACCGTCGAGGGCGAATTTCAGCGTTGAGGCCGGGAGATAGCTGCCGCCGGAGAAGGTGGTTTTGGCGGCGTCCAGCGACAGCGCGCCGGTCAAGCGCGGATGCTCAGCATCGCGCAGCCAGCGGATCGGCTGCTCGAGGGTCAGACGCGGGGTGCTGACCCGCATTGTGCCGTACTCAAGCTTATCGAAGCCGGTGGAGAGGCTGCTCAGGGTAATAGCATTGTCGCGCCACTCCCCGCTGCCCTTCACATCCCAGCGCGCCTGCATCGGGGTAAAATGTCCCTCGCCCCAGTAGCGCCACTGCCAGCGGCCGCTGTCGGGCAGAAAATCGCTCGCCTGACCGTCCAGATGCAGCGTAAAGTCGCCCATCTGCTGCTCATGGGCGCGAAGGATCGCCTGCAGGCGGCCATCGACGCCCTGCTGAGTGACCTTCACCCCGGCCAGCGGCCAGCGGATTTCGTCAATATTCAGCGCGTCGATCACCCGCCCGCGCGAGCGCAGCAACGCACCGGGGTGAAAAGCCAGCTGCGGGCTGATCAGCGGCCCGCTGAGCTGAGCCGGCAGCGCCGCGTATAGTATCATCTCCCCCAGCTTGGCCTCACCGGTGAGCCGCAGCGGCAGATCGCTGTTATCCATGCTCAGCTTGCCCGGACCAATATTCAGTACCGCATTGCCCTTCCCGGCATGCCCCTCGGTGAGAACATTCAGGCGACCGCTGACGATCATCTGTTCGGTGCCCTGCTGCCAGTTACCCACCGACAGCGCCACCCGCCCGCGCAGCGGATACGCCTCGTAACGGGTGCGCCAGCGGCCGTCGCTGATGGTGATCCGCTCCGGAGTGATCTCCCACGGCAGGTCCAGAATAGGCTCTACCTCACCCCGCGGGGTGACCAGCAGCTGGCCGCGATTGTGCTGCCACTCGAGCTCAGCATCGATCCATTCCGCAGTCTGCGGGAATTCGAAGGTGCCCTGCATCTGGCCGTCGACCGGCAGACCATCCGGCACCAGCGGCAGATGGAAGGTCCCCACCAGCTTCACCGGCGGCTGATCGTCAGTCAGCCGGGCGCTGAACTGGCTGACGGTGAGCGCCTGGCCGCGCAGGCGCGCCTGCAGACTCAGTTCCTTCCCGGCAAAGCCGATATCCTGCTGCGCAGGCGTTAATGACATTACCAGCCGCCCCTGCCATTTCTCCCACGGCGAGAGCCGCAGATTGTCAATGGTTAACCAGCTATAGGGCAACATCGATTGCCATTCGGCAAGCGTGCGCGGTGAACCGGGAGAGGGATCGCTGGCCGGCAATTTGCTCAGGCAGGCGCTGTTGATCTCCAGCTGGCCAATATGCAGCCGCCAGCGGCTGGGACGCGAGAGACGGGCATCGGTCACCCGGGCGATTTCACAGTCGCCCACCAGATAACGCAGATCGGGGATCAGCAGGGCCGACCGCGTCAGGCGCGGGCTCTCCTGCAAAGAGATACGCGTGCCCACGGGCAGCCAGATGCCCGCCAGCGTCGGCACCCAGTGGGTTAGCGTCAACAGCAGGGTTAGCGGCAATAACACCAGAACTAACACCAGCGCGATGGCGGCTTTATATTTACCCTTCATGGGCAGTTAATATCCTGATTCAACATAAGTAAAAGCCGAAAGGCGTCCATTGTGACACGTTCGACCAGTGAGTGAAAGTTTACGGCCTGTTAAAGCATAGTTGCCAGCCGGACTCGCGGCGCGACGTTCGGCCATTATCATTTAACTGTTGTTTAAGTCGCTCCTGCCACACTCCAGCCAGACGGGAATAGCTTGCGGGAGAGGCGGTGTCGTTAATTATCTCGCTCATAGAGAGCGCACAGGACCACTATCCATGGGTATTGCTGATTGTTTTTCTGCTTACCTTCACTAAATCCTGCGCATTGGTCTCGCTGGCAATCCCCGGCACCTCCGGCCTGCTGCTGCTGGGAACATTCGCTTCCGCCAGCCTCGGACATTTCCTGTTAATGTGGTCCAGCGCCAGCCTCGGCGCCATCGGCGGATTCTGGCTATCGTGGCGGCTGGGCATTCGCTACCGTCATCGCCTCACCCATCTACGCTGGCTGACCGCCGAGCGTCTGGCCCGCAGCCGCCTCTTCTTTCAGCGCTATGGCCCGTGGGCTATCTTTTTCAGCCGCTTTCTCTCTCCCCTGAGGGCTACGCTGCCCTTCGTTAGCGGCGCCAGCAGTCTGCCGCTGTGGTCGTTTCAGCTGGCTAACGTCAGCTCCGGTCTGCTGTGGCCGCTTCTGCTGCTCGCCCCCGGCGCTTTCAGCCTCAGTTTGTGGTGAAAAAACTTTGTCTTTCAAAGAGATTCCGCAAGTCCGCGATATGCTCTAGAATTAGGATTAGCACCCTCTCATTAAACTATTTTTTAATAATTGTACCATTATTTTAAATATGCTACCGTGACGGTATAATCACTGGAGAAAAGTCTTATGAAAATCGCGGTTTATAGTACGAAGCAGTACGATAAAAAGTACCTGCAGCACGTTAATGATGCATACGGCTTTGAACTGGAATTCTTCGATTTCCTGCTGACAGCGAAGACTGCCAAAACCGCCAACGGTTGCGAAGCGGTATGTATCTTCGTCAATGACGACGGCAGCCGCCCGGTGCTGGAAGAGCTGAAGGCCCACGGGGTGAAATATATCGCCCTGCGCTGCGCCGGGTTTAACAACGTCGACCTTGAGGCGGCAAAGGAGCTTGGCCTGCGCGTCGTGCGCGTTCCAGCTTACTCTCCGGAAGCGGTCGCTGAGCATGCGATCGGTATGATGATGTCGCTCAACCGCCGCATCCACCGCGCTTACCAGCGTACCCGCGATGCCAATTTCTCCCTCGAAGGCCTCACCGGCTTCACCATGTACGGCAAAACCGCCGGGGTGATCGGCACCGGGAAAATTGGCGTAGCGATGTTGCGGATCCTTAAAGGCTTCGGCATGCGCCTGCTGGCGTTCGACCCGTACCCAAGCGCCGCCGCGCTGGAGCTGGGGGTGGAATATGTTGACCTCGCCACGCTGTACAAGGAATCGGACGTGATCTCCCTGCACTGTCCGCTGACCGACGAAAACTACCACCTGCTCAATCGCGAAGCCTTCGATCAGATGAAAGACGGGGTGATGGTGATCAACACCAGCCGCGGCGCCCTGATCGACTCCCAGGCGGCCATCGACGCCCTGAAGCACCAGAAAATTGGCGCGCTGGGGCTGGACGTTTATGAGAACGAACGCGATCTGTTCTTTGAAGACAAATCCAACGACGTGATCCAGGACGATGTCTTCCGCCGCCTCTCCGCCTGCCATAACGTGCTGTTTACCGGCCACCAGGCGTTCCTCACCGCCGAGGCGCTGATCAGCATTTCGGAGACCACTCTGGGTAACCTGCAGCAGGTCGCCAACGGCGAAACCTGTCCGAACGCCATCGTCTAATGCCTTTCCCTTTTGTGCTCCTCTCCCGGGGGGAGCACATTCAGATAATCCCCACAGATCCCCGCTGCGATACCGTTACACTGGCTTGGTTTTATTAGTTATGTGAATGTTTTGGAGTGAAAATGAACAAATTTGCGGCGCTTCTGGCGGCAGGTATGCTGCTGTCCGGCTGTGTCTATAACAGTAAAGTGTCCACCGGTGCGGAACAGCTGCAGCATCATCGTTTCGTGCTGACCAGCGTCAACGGCCAGGCGGTCAACGCCAGCGACCGGCCGCTGGAGCTGAGCTTCGGTGAGAAGATGGCTATTACCGGCAAGATGTATGTATCCGGCAATATGTGCAACGGCTTTAGCGGGGAAGGTAAAGTGTCGGACGGCGAGCTGAAGGTCAAATCGCTGGCGATGACCCGGATGCTGTGCCACGACGCCCAGCTCAATACCCTGGATGCGACGATCAACAAGATGCTGCGCGAGGGTGCGCAGGTCGATCTGACGGAAAACCAGTTGACGCTGGCGACCGCCGACCAGACGCTGGTCTATAAGCTCGCCGACCTGATGCACTAGCCGGCGTTGAGGTGCCGCTGACGCTGCCCCGCGACGGGGCCGCTGTTAGTAGCCGCAGCTGCCGCCCGCCAGCGCCTGCTCGCTGCAGCGTTTGCCGTTCGGCAGCGCGCACATGCCAATCGCCGAACCATCGAGCTGACGAGCCACCGATAACGAGCCGCCTATCATGGCGCAGTTGGCCTGACCGGCGTCGCTCATCGCCGCCCGCATTCCCGGCGTGACGTGCGCCGCCGTGGCCTGCTGAACGGGTTCACTACTGCACGCGGACAGCAACAGCGCCGCACATCCTACTAACATCGCAGCTCGCATTCTCTCTCCCCTCGGAAACGTCTTAAAAAAGCAAACCCCAGAATAATAGGCAGCGTGGCGGGCGGCGTCGAGAGGGGAAGTACGTATTTATGCGCCTCATTAACATTTTCTAGCAAATTTTCGCCTAAAGCTTGATCTGCCTCGGCCATGTCGCCCGGCGCAGGTGGTTCCTCTCCCGGCAGGCAGCCATTTTCTCCGCGAACCACGCAAAATATTGATCTGGTCACGGGTACCCGGCGCATTGAGGACACAAATGCAAAAATGGCGGGGTCAGCGGTTTGCTAAACTACCCCTTATATAATTACAGGGCGCGTCGCGGTTTCACGCGTCCATTCTTTTGCGCAATGTAAGGGTGTCTTCATATGATTACGATTGATGGTAATGGCGCGGTCGCTTCCGTCGCGTTTCGCACCAGTGAAGTTATCGCCATCTACCCGATCACGCCCAGTTCAACGATGGCGGAACAGGCTGACGCCTGGGCCGGCAATGGGCTGAAAAACGTCTGGGGCGATGTTCCCCGCGTGGTCGAAATGCAGTCGGAGGCGGGCGCCATTGGCGCCGTACATGGCGCGCTGCAGACCGGCGCCCTCTCCACCTCCTTTACCTCATCGCAGGGCCTGCTGCTGATGATCCCCACCCTGTACAAACTGGCCGGCCAGCTGATGCCGTTTGTGCTGCACGTCGCCGCCCGCACTGTCGCTACCCATGCGTTGTCGATCTTCGGCGACCATTCCGATGTCATGGCCGTCCGCCAGACCGGGTGCGCCATGCTGTGCGCCAGCAGCGTTCAGGAAGCGCAGGATTTCGCGCTAATCTCGCATATCGCCACCCTGCAAAGCCGGGTGCCGTTTATTCATTTCTTTGATGGTTTCCGTACTTCGCACGAAATCAACAAAATCGCCCCGCTGGCGGATGACACTATTCGCGCCCTGCTGCCGCAGGATAAGATCGCTGAGCATCGCCAGCGCGCGCTCAACCCGGAACACCCAGTGATCCGCGGAACCTCGGCCAACCCCGACACTTATTTCCAGTCCCGGGAGGCCACCAATCCGTGGTACGACGCGGTGTATGACCATGTCGAGAAAGCGATGGACGACTTCGCTGCCGCCACCGGCCGTCAGTACAAACCGTTTGAGTTTTACGGCCACCCGCAGGCAGAGCGCGTGATCGTCATTATGGGCTCGGCCATCGGCACCTGCGAAGAGGTGGTCGATGAGTTGCTGAGTCGCGGCGAGAAAGTCGGCGTGCTAAAAGTCCGCCTCTATCGCCCGTTCTCCGCCGCCCACCTGCTGGCGGCGCTGCCGGAGAGCGCCCGCGCGGTTGCCGTACTGGATCGCACCAAAGAACCCGGCGCGCTTGCCGAACCGCTTTACCTCGACGTGATGACCGCCCTGGCGGAAGCCTTTAACCGCGGCGAGCGCGAGACGCTACCGCGCACTATCGGCGGCCGCTACGGTCTCTCCTCCAAGGAGTTTGGTCCGGAATGCGTGCTGGCGATATTCAGTGAACTGCAGGCCGCCCAGCCGAAGCCGCGCTTTACCGTCGGGATCTATGATGACGTGACCAACCTGTCGCTGCCGTTGGGCGAAAATACCCTGCCGGCAGAGGCCAAGCTCGAGGCCCTGTTCTACGGCCTCGGCAGCGACGGCAGCGTGTCAGCCACCAAAAACAACATCAAAATCATCGGCAACTCGACCCCATGGTTCTCCCAGGGCTATTTTGTCTATGACTCGAAGAAAGCGGGCGGCCTCACCGTCTCGCATCTGCGGGTCAGCGAAAAACCGATTCGTTCATCGTATCTGATTTCGCAGGCTGATTTCGTCGGCTGCCACCAGCTGCAGTTTATCGATAAATACCAGATGGCCGAGCGGCTGAAGCCCGGCGGCATTTTCCTGCTCAACACGCCGTACAGCGCCGATGAGGTCTGGTCCCGCCTGCCCCAGGAAGTCCAGGCCACCCTGAATCAGAAAAAAGCGCGTTTTTACGTGGTCAACGCGGCAAAGATCGCCCGCGAATGCAGCCTCGGGGCGCGCATTAATACCGTGATGCAGATGGCCTTTTTCCATTTAACCCAGATCCTGCCGGGTGATAGCGCGCTGGCGGAACTGCAGGCAGCCATCGCCAAAAGCTACAGCAGTAAAGGTCAGGAGCTGGTGGAGCGCAACTGGCAGGCGCTGGCCCTGGCCCGTGAATCACTGGCGGAAGTACCGCTCCAGCCGGTGAACGCCAGCAGTCCGAACCGCCCGCCGGTGGTCTCCGACGCCGCGCCGGATTTCGTCAAAACGGTCACCGCCGCGATGCTGGCCGGGCTCGGCGATGCGCTGCCGGTCTCTGCCCTGCCGCCGGACGGCACCTGGCCCATGGGCACCACCCGCTGGGAGAAACGCAACATCGCCGAAGAGATCCCCATCTGGAAGGAAGCGCTGTGTACTCAGTGCAACCACTGCGTCGCCGCCTGCCCGCACTCGGCGATCCGCGCCAAAGTGGTCGCCCCGGAAGAGATGAAGAACGCCCCTGCCAGCCTGCATTCGCTGGATGTGAAATCCCGCGATATGCGCGGGCAGAAATACGTTCTGCAGGTCGCCCCGGAAGACTGCACCGGCTGCAACCTGTGCGTCGAAGTGTGCCCGGCAAAAGACCGCCAGAACCCGGAGATCAAGGCCATCAATATGATGTCCCGCCTGGAGCATGTGGAAGAGGAGAAGGTCAATTACGAGTACTTCCTCAACCTGCCGGAAATCGACCGCAGCAAACTTGAGCGCATTGATATTCGCACCTCGCAGCTGATCAGCCCGCTGTTTGAATACTCCGGCGCCTGCTCGGGCTGTGGCGAAACGCCGTATATCAAACTGCTGACCCAGCTGTACGGCGACCGAATGCTGATTGCCAACGCCACCGGCTGCTCCTCCATTTACGGCGGCAACCTGCCCTCGACACCGTACACTACCGACGCCAACGGCCGCGGCCCGGCGTGGGCCAACTCGCTGTTTGAGGATAACGCCGAATTCGGGCTCGGCTTCCGCTTGACCGTCGACCAGCATCGCCAGCGCGTGATGCGCCTGCTGAGCGAATTCGCCGACAAGCTGCCGGCAGAGCTGAACGCGGCGCTGCACGCCGAGGCGACGCCGGAAGTTCGCCGCGAACAGGTGGCGGCCCTGCGTCAGGCGTTGGCCGGCGTGGCGGGTGCTGAAGAGCTGCTGACCGATGCCGACGCGCTGGTGGAGAAATCCGTCTGGCTGATCGGCGGCGACGGCTGGGCTTACGATATCGGCTTCGGCGGCCTGGACCATGTACTGAGCCTGACGGAAAACGTCAATATTCTGGTGCTGGACACCCAGTGTTACTCCAACACCGGCGGGCAGGCGTCAAAAGCCACCCCTCTGGGAGCAGTGACTAAGTTTGGCGAGCATGGCAAACGCAAGGCGCGTAAAGATCTGGGCGTCAGCATGATGATGTACGGTCATGTTTATGTGGCGCAAATTTCGCTGGGCGCGCAGCTGAACCAGACGGTGAAAGCGATTCAGGAAGCGGAAGCCTATCCGGGGCCATCGCTGATCATCGCCTATAGCCCTTGCGAAGAGCATGGCTACGATCTGGCGCTCAGCCACGACCAGATGCGTCAGCTGACCGCCACCGGCTTCTGGCCGCTCTACCGCTTCGACCCGCGTCGGGCAGACGAAGGCAAGATCCCGCTGGCGCTAGATTCCCGTCCGCCATCAGACGCGCTGGCCGAGACGCTGCTTAATGAGCAACGTTTCCGCCGCCTGAACGCCCAGCAGCCTGAAGTGGCGGAGCAGCTATGGAAAGACGCCGCCGCCGATCTGCAGAAGCGCTATGACTTCCTCGCCCAGCTGGCTGGCAAAGCGGAGAAATCGCCAAGCGAAGGTTAACCGCCCCGTCACCTTTGTCCATAAAAAAAGCCCGAACACAACGTTCGGGCTTGTCGTTTTACCGATAAACAACATCATTCCGCAGAATGAGACGGCAACAATAAATTATTGGCATGACAATAAAGGCATATAACGCGCAAATAATACGTGATTAGCCCGGGCATGTATAATTTTTATTTTGTATATTATCTATAAATGCATTCAGCATAATTATCACCATTTCATTGGTATTACTTATTTTAGATTTTACTTATATCGTAACAATTGAGTCTTACCGGATCTCAGACCGCTCCTTTAGCATGAGTTCACTTCCCACCCGGAAGTTAAAACATAAAAACAGTTAAAGGAATTTCTTCATGAAAAGAAAAGTACTGGCCCTCGTTATTCCGGCTTTATTAGCCGCCGGTGCCGCGCATGCGGCGGAAATTTATAATAAAGACGGGAATAAATTAGATCTCTATGGCAAGGTAGATGGTCTGCATTATTTCTCCAGCGACTCGAAAAAAGACGGCGATCAAACTTATTTACGTTTTGGCTTTAAAGGCGAAACCCAGATCAACGATATGCTTACCGGCTATGGCCAGTGGGAATATAACGTTCAGGCCAACAACACCGAGACCTCCAGCGATCAGGCGTGGACCCGTCTGGCATTCGCCGGTATCAAAGTGGGCGATTACGGCTCCTTCGACTACGGTCGTAACTACGGCGTGCTGTACGACGTTGAAGGCTGGACCGATATGCTGCCGGAGTTCGGCGGCGACTCCTACACCTATGCGGATAACTTTATGGCAGGCCGCGCCAACGGCGTCGCAACCTACCGCAACAGCGATTTCTTCGGTCTGGTGGAGGGTCTGAACTTCGCCCTGCAGTATCAGGGTAAAAACGAAGGCCAGAACGCGCAGGATATCAACGTCGGCACCAATAACCGCAGCAGCGACAGCGATGTTCGCTTCGACAATGGCGATGGTTTCGGCCTCTCCACTTCCTACGACTTCGGCATGGGCATCAGCGCGGCGGCAGCTTACACCTCGTCTGACCGTACTAACGATCAGATGACCCAGACCAACGCGCGCGGCGATAAAGCGGAAGCCTGGACCGCCGGCCTGAAGTACGACGCCAACGATATCTACCTGGCGACCATGTACTCTGAAACCCGCAATATGACCCCGTACGGCAATGACGGCGTGGCCAATAAAACGCAAAACTTCGAAGTCACCGCGCAGTATCAGTTCGACTTCGGCCTGCGTCCGGCCATCTCCTACCTGCAGTCCAAAGGCAAAGATCTGTACAATAACGGCCGCTATGCCGATAAAGATCTGGTCAAATATATGGACGTTGGCGCAACCTATTACTTCAACCGTAATATGTCCACCTATGTTGATTACAAAATCAACCTGCTGGATGGTAACGACAAATTCTACGAAGACAACGGTATCTCTACCGATAACATCGTCGCCCTGGGCCTGGTTTACCAGTTCTGATGCGCCTGCCCGCCGGTTCCGGCGGGCTTTCCCCCACCCGCCTCGCTGCAGATAAAACAAAACGCTATATCTCGCGGACTAAAATAGCCGTCCGTTTAATGATATAGTCATGGCCAGTCAGTGCTTGCCCGAGGACGTCCATCATGCACCACCATCCGGTTAAATCTTCCCGAATTATCTCCGTCGCCTACGATGACGCCTCCGCCACACTGGAAATCTATTTCTATCACCAGCCGCCATTACAATATACCGGGGTCCCACCGCGTATTTTTCATGATTTTTTACAGGTGGTGTCAAAAGGCCGGTATTATGACGGGGTGATCAAAGGAAAATTTCCCGAACGCAAGCTACGTTAATGTCAAAGTGTGACTGCGGTCATGATACAAAACGTGCCCTAATACCGTACAATATGAAGGGATACTTAAACAGGAGGTTTTATGAGCAGAATGATTCTTGTCCCTATCGATATCTCTGATAAAGAATTTACTGAACGCATTATCAGTCACGTTGAATCGGAAGCGCGGATTGACGACGCCGAGGTGCATTTCCTCACCGTGATCCCTTCTCTGCCCTATTATGCCTCACTGGGAATGGCCTATACCGCTGAGCTTCCCGGCATGGACGAGCTGCGTGAGGGTTCTGAAACGCAATTGAAAGAGATCGCGAAGCAGTTCTCCATCCCGGAAGACCGGATGCATTTTCACGTCGCGGAAGGATCGCCAAAAGATAAAATCCTTGCGCTGGCTAAGTCGCTGCCAGCCGACCTGGTGATCATCGCTTCGCACCGACCGGATATCACAACTTATCTGCTGGGCTCCAACGCCGCCGCGGTGGTTCGTCACGCCGAGTGCTCGGTACTGGTGGTCCGCTAACGCCGCAGCCCGCCGCCCGGCGGGCTTTTTATTTCCGCATCAGCCGCCCCCGCCTGGCTGCTCGCTGCCGAAAGTGCCGGAAAGATGCTGACATTCCGCCCCTGAATCCGTACCATACACGCCACGGTTGCCTGTCAAACCTCAATAATTGCTACGCGCCAGCGCCACGTTGTTCAGCGGCTGGCAGAATGCGTGCTCTTCTGATGCCACACTATGAATTGAGCCACTATTACATGCTGCAAAACCAAGAAATCAGTAAAAAAGAAAAGTACAACATCGATAAGCTGCAGAAACGTCTGCGCCGCAACGTCGGTGAGGCGATTGCCGACTTCAATATGATTGAAGAGGGCGACCGCATTATGGTTTGTCTTTCAGGCGGCAAGGACAGCTATACCATGCTGGAGATCCTGCGCAATCTGCAGAAAAGCGCGCCCATCTCCTTCTCGCTGGTGGCGGTGAACCTCGATCAGAAGCAGCCAGGGTTCCCGGAGCATATTCTGCCGGCGTATCTGGAGCAGCTGGGGGTTGAATACAAGATTGTCGAAGAGAACACCTACGGCATCGTCAAAGAGAAGATCCCGGAAGGAAAAACCACCTGCTCGCTGTGCTCTCGCCTGCGTCGCGGCATCCTCTATCGTACCGCCACCGAGCTCGGGGCGACCAAGATCGCCCTCGGCCATCATCGCGACGATATCCTGCAGACGCTGTTTTTGAATATGTTCTACGGCGGCAAAATGAAAGGGATGCCGCCGAAGCTGATGAGCGACGACGGCAAACACATCGTCATCCGCCCGCTGGCCTACTGCCGCGAAAAGGACATCGAGCGCTTCTCCCAGGCCAAAGGCTTCCCGATTATTCCGTGCAACCTGTGCGGTTCGCAGCCAAACCTGCAGCGCCAGGTGATCGCCGATATGCTCCGCGACTGGGATAAGCGTTATCCTGGGCGCATTGAAACCATGTTCAGCGCGATGCAGAACGTGGTGCCTTCGCACCTGAGCGACGTCAATCTGTTTGATTTTAAAGGTATCACCCACGGCTCAGAGGTGGTGGATGGTGGCGATCTGGCGTTTGACCGGGAAGATATTCCCCTGCAGCCCGCCGGCTGGCAGCCGGAAGAAGAAGACGCCCGTCTCGATGAGCTGCGTCTGAACGTGGTGGAAGTGAAATAACCCTCACGCGTCTCAGGCAGCCGCCTGAGACGCACTCTCCTGCCCTTACTTCAGCAGTCGTACGCGGCAGGATTTACCTTTGATCTTGCCATTTTGTAACTGCTTATACGCCTTCTGCGCCATATTCTGGCGGATCGCCACATAGACGTGGGCAGGGTGGACGGTAATTTTGCCGATATCGGCACCATCAAAGCCCATATCCCCGGTCAGGGCTCCCAGCACATCTCCCGGGCGCATTTTCGCCTTTTTCCCACCGTCGATACACAGCGTCGCCATCTCCGCCGTCAGCGGCGCGATGGTGTTGCCCGTCGGCGCCGGCAGCCAGTTCAGGGAAAGCTGCAGCATGTCGGCCAGAATAGTGGCGCGCTGCGCCTCTTCCGGCGCACAGAAGCTGATGGCCAGCCCTTGTTCACCGGCGCGGGCGGTACGGCCGATGCGGTGAACATGCACCTCCGGATCCCAGGCCAGCTCGAAATTCACCACCAGCGCCAGGGATTTGATGTCCAGACCGCGGGCAGCGACGTCGGTCGCCACCAGAACCCGGACGCTGCCGTTAGCGAAGCGCACCAGCGTCTGATCGCGATCGCGCTGCTCAAGGTCACCATGCAGCGACAAGGCGCTCTGCCCGGCAGCGTTGAGCGCATCGCAGACCGCCTGGCAATCGCGTTTGGTATTGCAGAACACCACGCAGGATGCGGGCTGATGCTGGCTGAGCAGGCGCTGCAGCAGGGCAATCTTACCGTGGCGGGAAACTTCAAAGAACTGCTGTTCAATCGCCGGGAGCGCGTCGACAGTGTCGATCTCAATGGTCTGCGGATTGCGCTGCACCCGGCCGCTGATCGCCGCGATTGCCGCCGGCCAGGTAGCAGAGAACAGCAGCGTCTGCCGGTCAGCCGGTGCGAAGCGGATCACCTCATCAATGGCATCGCTAAAGCCCATATCGAGCATGCGGTCCGCTTCGTCCATCACCAGGGTCTGCAGCGCGTCAAGGGAGACCGTTCCCTTCTGCAGATGATCGAGCAGACGGCCCGGGGTGGCGACGATAATATGCGGGGCATGCTGCAGGGAATCTCGCTGGGCGCCAAAGGGCTGCCCGCCGCAGAGCATCAGAATCTTGATGTTCGGCAGGCAGCGCGCCAGGCGGCGCAGCTCGCCGGCGACCTGATCGGCCAGCTCGCGGGTCGGGCATAACACCAGCGACTGGGTCTCGAAGCGCGCCGGATCGATATGCTGCAGCAGACCCAGCCCAAATGCGGCCGTTTTTCCGCTGCCGGTTTTTGCCTGCACGCGCACATCTTTCCCCGCGAGGATCGCCGGCAGGGCGGCGGCCTGAACCGGGGTCATCGACAGATAACCCAGCTCGTTAAGGTTGGCTAATTGGGCGGCAGGTAAAACAGTCAGGGTAGAAAAAGCGGTCACAATGTATTCTCGTATTAAAAGGCAGACAATCTGCAGGCGCGTATCCTCGCAGATCTCCGCGCCTGATGCGACAATTTAATCGGCTCTTCGTCAGGCGGCGGATCGGGCTGGGGCTGCGGACGCGGTCGTGGATCGGGTAAAGGAGCCGGATCGTTCGGCTCGGGCGAGATAGGGATAGACTGGGCTGTCAGCTCTGAAGCGTAATACATAGAGGCCTCCCGGAGAGTGATACGGGCGTACCCGCAGGCGTCAACGGCCAGAAACCGTCGGGTGTCTTAGTAAGGGTAGAAGCTGGTCCGGAGAGCGCAAAAAAAAAGCCGACTCAACAAAGCCGGCGTCGTACGAATCAATTGTGCTATGCAGTAATTCAAAAAAGGAAGTAAGACAATATGGAGCGCAACGCCCATCGCTTGACGTTGCATTCACCTGCGAGAGAGATATTGCCCTGAATGGGTAGATGGTTTATTGATTTCGCTCAAACATTGCCGGGTTTTCCCGGCACTACAGCCGCTAAAAGGCGATTCTTTACAGCCATTTACTGCGATGTAACCACCACGCAACACCACCGATGACAACGACTAACATCAAGCAGAAAAGGCTAAACCCCAGATGCCAGCTGTTGCCAGGGATCCCGCCGAGGTTGACGCCGAACAGGCCGGTTAAAAAGGTGCTGGGTAGAAACACCATCGCCATCAATGACATGGTATAGGTCCGCCGCGCCAGCGACTCCTGCATAATCTGGGCGATCTCGTCGCTCATGATCGCCGTCCGCGCGATACAGCTGTCGATCTCATCCAGACCGCGCCCCAGCCGCTCGGCGATATCCTGCATTCGCCGCCGCTGATCGTCACTCATCCACGGCAGCCGCTCGCTGGCCAGCCGGGCATAAACGTCGCGCTGCGGCGCCATATAGCGGCGCATCACAATCAGCTGCTTACGCAGCAGCGCGAGAAATCCGCGCGGCGGCACCTGCTGATCGAGCAGGTCGTCTTCCAGGTCGATAATGCGATCGTGCAGTTGTTCGATAAACTCGCTGGCATGATCGGTCAACGCATCGCAGACCTCCACCAGCCAGCTGCCGCCGTCCGTCGGGCCATTACCTTCCTTCAGGTCGCCCAGCACATCGTCCAGCGCCAGCACTTTGCGCTGACGAGTGGAGACGATCAGCCGCTCATCCATATACAGGCGCATCGCCACCAGCTGGTCGGGCCGCTCATCGGTACTGCCGTTGATACAGCGCAGGGTGATCAGCGCCCCGTCACCGATCCGCGTCACCCGCGGCCGGGTGCTCTCCCCCGCCAGGGCATCGCGTACGTTATTGGGCAGCAACGGGGTGGCCGCCAGCCAGTCGGCGCTGTCGCTATGGGTATAGTTGAGATGCAGCCAGCAAGGCTTGTCTTTGTCGATAATATCGTCATCGGCGAGCGGCTTAACGCCCCCCTGCCCGTCGAGCACCCACGCGAAGATCGCGTCCGGTATCTGCAACTCCGAGCCTTTAATCGCGTCCACTCAACCTCCGTTAATCCATATCTGCTAAATTACGCGCCTTCTCTATAAGGTACGCGAAAGCACGCATTCTTGCTTTTAATGACCCGGAAATACAGGCCTAGTCGCTTCATTGAAAAGCGCATTCGCCCCCGGTCGCGGCGCTCCCCTCATTTAACGTTAAAACTTAGTGAAATCAAGTTCTTCACGATTCAACACATACAGAGCGACGTTTTGCCGTTTATTTTGCAACTTCTTGCTGTATTATGCTGTTTATTGCGTTAATTTGCGGAGTCAATGGCCATGCATAAGCTCGCCAGGCAAAAACATATTCTCGACAGGCTTAGCGAAACCGGTCAGCTGAGCATCAGCGAACTGGTTGCAGAGCTGCAGGTGTCGGCCGATACCATTCGCCGCGATCTGAGCGACCTGGAACAACAGGGCGTGCTGCAGAAAAGCCACGGCGGGGCCATCGCCCTTAACGTCCCGGCCATGACGCGCCAGGGCAGAAACGCTCTTCTCACCCAGACCAAGCAGCGCCTGGGTCAGCAGGTCGCCGCGCGCATTCCCTCTGGCTCGACGCTGTTTCTCGACGCCGGAAGCACGCTGTTGGCGGTGGCAGCCCAGCTGAAAGGGCCGTTGACCGTGATCACGGCATCTCTGGATATCGCTCAGCTGTTCAGCGACCGTGCCGATATCCAGCTGATCCTGCTTGGCGGCCAGTGGGATAGTAAACAACGGCTGTTCGCCGGCAGCGCCACCCTGGCGCTGGTCACCCGCTACCGGGCCGATATCGCCATTCTCGGCGCCTGCGCGCTCCATGCCGGGCTGGGGCTGAGCGCCAGCCAGGAAGCTGATGCCGACGTTAAACGCGCCATGCTGGCCGCCAGCGCCGAGCACTGGCTGGTGGCGGACCATACCAAACTCAACCGCTGCGAACCGTGGCGGGTGGCCGGACTCAGCGACATTCACCATCTTTTTCTTGATCGTCCCTGGGCTGAGCTGGGGGATGACCCCGCCCTCTCTGTACATATTGCTGACGCTTAACAACGTGGAGAACCTGATGAGTAACAACACGATAAATATCGCCCTGATTGGCTACGGATTCGTCGGTAAGACCTTCCACGCGCCGCTTATCCGTTCGGTGCCGGGGCTGAACCTGGCGTTCGTCGCTTCCCGCGATGAAGAGAAGGTCAAACGCGACCTGCCGGACGTCACGGTGATCGCCTCCCCGGAAGCTGCGGTCCAGCATCCGGACGTTGACCTGGTGGTCATCGCCTCTCCTAACGCCACGCACGCCCCGCTGGCACGTCTGGCGCTGAACGCCGGCAAACATGTGGTGGTGGATAAGCCCTTTACCCTCGATATGCAGGAGGCCCGGGAGCTGATCGCCCTGGCGGAGGAGAAACAGCGTCTGCTCTCCGTCTTCCATAACCGCCGCTGGGACAGCGACTATCTCGGGATCCGTCAGGTGATTGAGCAAGGCACCCTCGGCGCGGTGAAACATTTCGAGTCGCATTTCGACCGCTTCCGCCCGGAAGTCCGCGTCCGCTGGCGCGAGCAGAACGTCCCGGGCAGCGGCTTGTGGTTCGACCTGGGGCCGCACCTGATCGACCAGGCGCTGCAGCTATTTGGTTTGCCGCAGTCGGTGCAAGGTAACATAGCCACCCTGCGCGACGGGGCGGAGATCAACGACTGGGCGCATGTGGTATTAAACTACCCGGCGCATAAAGTGATCCTGCACTGCAGCATGCTGGTCGCGGGCGGCTCGTCGCGCTTCACCGTGCACGGCGATAAAGGTAGCGTTATCAAAGCGCGGGCCGACCAACAGGAGAGCCAGCTGCTGGCGGGCGTGGTACCGGGCAGCGCCGACTGGGGCCAGGATGACGACCCGCTGGTTATCTATGATGCCTCGCTGCAGGCCCACGCGCAGGCTACCCCGCAGGGCGATCAGCGCCAGTACTATATGCTGATCCGCGATGCGCTGAAGGGCCAGATCGCCAATCCGGTGCCGCCGGTGGAAGCGCTGGCGGTGATGGCCGTTCTGGAAGCGGCGGTGCGCTCTGCTGAAAGTGGTATGGTGCAGACCCTGGACCTGTCCGACGACGAGCGCAACACGCTGCGCTAATCCGCCCTGTTCTCCGGTTACCTGCGCGGCCCGCAGGTAACCGCTACTTTTGCGCCACCTTAGAAAAAATCACTATCTATCCGCAGATTAACATTGCTTTATCCTGCTCCATGGTGCAAAGCACCGCTGGAAATTTCAGCCAATTGGGAGGAGGATAGAATGCAGATCGATCGTAATGAGAAAGAGGTTGCTGACGCTGTGGACGCGGCAACCTTACTACCGGACAGGAGAAGCGCATGTATTACACGTTAGGAGATACCACTCTCCATTTTTATCGCTATCAGTGCAAATTTTACGTCGCCCACTGGGAAGGGGGTAACGTGATGAGCGAAAAATTTAAATCGTTTATCGAACAGATCACTGAGAAGACCGGGCTGGATGCGAAACGCGTCGAGACCGCCGCGCGCGATTATTTTACTAACGTGGATTAACAGGCAGTGCTGTTCGTAAGAGACAAGCTGGTGCGGTAGCCGCGCAGGCTAACCCCACCTTTCACCGCCAGGACGCCTCGCGCCGCCTGGCGGCTTCTCTATTCTGCCAGCATTAAACGGTAGTCAGTTTTGCCAGAATGGCGGCGAAGGCGTCATTAACCTTATCGCCGGCGAGCAGTTTTTTACGCAACGTGAAGCTTCTGCCGCTGGAACGGATCAGCAGCCGGACTTTCGCATCATTATTGCTGCGTTCAACTACGGCAACATCCCGCAAGGGAATAACGTAGGTATCGGCATAGAGCCCCGGCGTAAATATCATCGACTCGCCGCTCACGCCAATCACCACCCGATTTTGCAGACGATAGCCATTGCACAGCGCAACAATACCGGCGGCAATAAATACTCCGCCTATCCCCATGCCAATCATTAAAATAATGATCCCGGCGATGAGCGCCAGCGCCCCTTGGGGATAAAAGCCTGAGGCATTAAAGGTTAATAGCTGCTGGTTATCAGCCTCGCCCACTGCCGTGGTTGATCGCCAGGGCGTAAATCCGGTGTTAATCCGCGTTTGCAAGCTGAACAGACTACCCATCAGAAAGATCACGCTGGCGGGCACCATCACGATACCGCCAACAAACGCCAGCACAATGGCCAGATAAGGATAGCGGCCAGACAGCATAATGCTGAGCGTCTGAACCACCACGGCGATAAACAGGGCCAGCACCAGCCAGGACCATACGCCGTCCGCCCGACTATGGAAGTTCAGCTGTCCTTCATCAAGTAATAAATTTCGCGCGACAAAACAGATAATAATATTGACGAACAGGCCTATCCAGGCCAGCTTGTGCACATGCTTCATACCCTACTCCATTATGGTTTTTACTATTCCATTTCCAGGCATTATTAAATACAGTCTCAATGCCGGCTGGATAGTAGCAAAGCGGTACGCAAGATCAATAAAAAGCGCGCGGTCTCCTCACATTCTAATTTATATTCAGCGTGATATTGTTAGTTATCATTTATCGTAATTATATAAACCATCCTATATATTGGCGCTATATATTTTCAGCGCAATAATATCGCCCTGCCGCCAGGTAGGGCGTCGCAGATTAACGCTCCTCAAGCGCCGCCACCGGCGCCGGCGCGCTTTTCCTGCGCAGCAGATAGCCTGCAGCAAGGATCAGCAGCCATACCGGGATCAGGCAGACGGAGATGCGGATGTCCGGGGTCAGATACATCACCCCGAGGATCGCGGCGAGAAACAGCAGACACAGCCAGTTTGTCAGGGGATAGGCGAAACTCTGGAAAGCCGTTACCTTCCCCGCCCGCTGCATGGCGCGGCGGAACTTAAGATGAGTGATGCAGATCATCGCCCAGTTGATGACCAGGGCGGCCACCACCAGGGCCATCAGCAGGGCAAAGGCTTTCCCGGGCATCACATAGTTAATCACCACGCAAAGCGCCGTGGCGACGGCGGATACCGCCAGGGCGGTCAATGGGATCCCGCGGTGGTTCACCCGCAGCAGCGCACGCGGGGCGTTGCCCTGCTGAGCCAGGCCGAACAGCATCCGGCTGTTGCAGTAGACGCAGCTGTTGTAGACCGACAGCGCGGCGGTGAGCACCACCAGATTGAGGGCGTTGGCCACAATATTGCTGTCAATGGCGTGAAAGATCAGCACAAAGGGGCTTCCCCCTTCCACGACGTTCCGCCACGGGTAGAGTGACAGCAGGACCGCCAGCGACCCCACGTAAAACAGCAGAATACGGTAGATCACCTGGTTGGTGGCTTTGGGAATGGTTTTATGCGGTTCGTCGGCTTCCGCCGCGGTGATCCCCACCAGCTCAAGCCCGCCGAAGGAGAACATGATCACCGCCATGGCCATCACCAAGCCCGTGATGCCGTTAGGGAAAAATCCCCCGTCCTGCCACAGGTTGGCCACCGTCGCCGCCGGGCCGCCGTGACCGCTAAATAACAGATAGCAGCCAAAGGCGATCATGCTGATGATGGCGGCCACTTTGACAATCGAGAACCAGAACTCCAGCTCGCCATACACTTTGACGTGCGTCAGGTTGATGGCGTTGATCGCCACGAAGAAGATCGCCGCCGACAGCCAGGTGGGTACCTCCGGCCACCAGTACTGAATATAGATCCCCACCGCCGTCAGCTCCGCCATGCTTACCAGCACGTACAACACCCAGTAATTCCAGCCGGACATAAACCCGGCGAAGGGCCCCCAGTAGCGGTTGGCGAAATGGCTGAACGACCCCGCCACCGGCTCCTCTACCACCATTTCGCCAAGCTGACGCATGATAAAGAAAGCGATAACCCCGGCGATGGCGTACCCCAGCAGGACCGACGGGCCTGCCATACGGATCGTTTGCGCGATACCTAAAAACAGTCCGGTGCCGACCGCCCCCCCGAGGGCGATCAACTGGATGTGGCGGTTTTTTAACCCGCGTTTTAACTGATGCTCTTGCTGCGTTGTCATCTCTGACCTGCCCCTGTCTGTAAAAAGTCACGTTCGCCGGTAGCAACTTTCAGGCCAGCGGAGCGTCTTGCAGCGTCAGACAAAAATTAATTAATTGAAATATATTCAAATATTCTTTTCAAATCAGTTCCGGTAGCTGGTCATGTCGGCGCCGACCTGGCGCATCACACGCGAAAACTGGCCAGATAACGCACAGATCATGAGAAAAAGAGCGGATTAATGCATGAACCTGACCCGTTTTGGTGCATCCGGTTTGCCGCCGTCCGCTCAGGCTTCACGCCAGGCAAAAAACTGTTAGGCTGGTAGCCACTTTTACGTTCCGCTAGTGGCCACTATGTACAACATCGACGACTATGATCTGAAAATACTTACCCTGCTGCAGGCCAATGGCCGTTTAACCAATCAGGAGCTGAGCGAGCTTATCGGCCTGTCCGCTTCCCAGTGTTCGCGCCGCCGTATCGCCCTTGAACAGGCACAGCTTATCCTCGGCTACCATGCGCGTCTGGCGCCGGATGCAGCCGGGCAGGAGATGCTTGGCCTGATTGAGGTGCGTCTGCTGAATCACACCCCGCAATGCGTGGAGAGTTTTCATCAGATGCTCAGTGAAGTGGACGCCATTCTGGACGCCTGGAAAACCACCGGCGACGCCGATTATCTGCTGCGGGTAACGGTCCCGGACCTGCCCGGTCTGAGCCATTTGATCAGCCATATTCTGGCGCAAAACAAAGGGGTGGCCCATCTGAAAACCGCCGTCGTGCTCAACCGCCTTAAAGAGAACGGCCAGCTGATGCCGGGCACGACCCCGCTGCGCTGAACCGGGGCACAGTGCCCTGCGCTGGTGCAGACGCGGGGCCAGACAATGCGCGACAAGCGGCAAATTCGCACAATTCACGTATTCGGAAACCATAAAACGCACGACCCGTGCAATTTCCTCTTCCTGTCAGAACAACAGGTTAGGCTAAACCACGGCTATTTTTTCCGCAAACGCTCGCCAGGGCACGCTCCTCTGGTGCGATTTTTGCAAACAAGAGCTTATCCTTGTTAACGAAAAGATAGTGCTTATTTATGGATAACGTCCTTTCCCCTGAAAAACTGACCCACACCTGGCTGGAGGATGCCCTGGCGCTGCTGTTCGGCACGCTGATGATCTCCTTTGGCATTATCCTCTTTCGCCAGGCTGGCGCCCTGACCGGCGGGACGGCGGGCATGGCCTTTCTGATCCACTACGCCACCCACTTGCCGTTCGGCGTGGTTTTCTTCGCCATTAACCTGCCATTCTACTGGCTCTCTGTCCGGCGGATGGGCGCCGCCTTCACGCTGAAAACCTTCTGCGCGGTCGGACTGGTGTCGCTGTTCTCCGACCTGCACGGCTACTTTATCCATGTCGATCGCCTGAACCCCTATTACGCCACCCTCTTCGGCAACATCATGGTCGGCATCGGCTTTGTGGTGCTGTTCCGCCATAAAGCGAGTCTCGGCGGCGTCAATATTCTGGCCCTCTATCTGCAGGATAAAAGCGGCATCCGCGCCGGTAAATTCCAGATGGTAGTGGACGCCTGCATCGTCACCGCCTCGCTGTGGGTGGTTAGCCTGCCGATGCTGCTGGTCTCTGTCCTCGGCGCCGTGATTTTGAATTCGATTATCGCCATGAACCACCGCCCCGGACGCTATGCGGTGTAATGGCTTCACCTTTAACGGTCATTTCAGGAGTAACCACTGTGTTCCAGAACGTTGACGCCTACGCGGGCGATCCTATCCTGTCGCTGATGGAAGCCTTTCAACAGGATCCCCGGGCAGACAAAGTTAACCTCAGCATCGGGCTGTACTATAACGAGCAGGCCATCATTCCTCAGCTGGAGGCGGTCCGTCAGGCCGCTGACCGGCTGCAGAGCCAGTTGCAAAAGGCCAGCCTCTATCTGCCGATGGAGGGACTGGCGCCCTATCGCCGCGCCGTCCAGACCCTGCTGTTTGGCGAACATCATCCGGCGTTGCGTGCCGGACGCATCGCCACCATCCAGACGCTGGGCGGCTCCGGCGCGCTGAAGGTGGGCGCAGATTTCCTCAAGCGCTACTTCCCCGACTCCGCGGTCTGGGTCAGCGATCCGACCTGGGAGAACCATGTGGCCATCTTTGCCGGGGCGGGCTTCGAGGTGCATACCTATCCCTGGTTCGACAGGGCCACCCGCGGGGTCAATTTCCCCGCCATGCTTGCCGCCCTCCAGCAGCTCCCGCCGCGCAGCATCGTGCTGCTCCATCCTTGCTGCCATAATCCGACGGGGGCCGATCTCACCCCCGAGCAGTGGGATCGGGTGATTGAGGTGGTGATCGCCCGGGAGCTGATCCCGTTCCTCGATATTGCCTACCAGGGCTTTGGCCGCGGGCTGGATGAAGATGCCTATGCCATTCGCGCCATCGCCAGCGCCGGGCTGACGGCGCTGGTCAGCAACTCGTTCTCGAAGATTTTTTCGCTGTACGGCGAGCGCGTCGGCGGCCTGTCGGTGGTCTGTGACAACGCCGATGCCGCCGGGCGCGTGCTGGGCCAGTTGAAAGCCACCGTGCGCCGCAACTACTCCAGCCCGCCGGGGTTTGGCGCCCAGGTGGTGTCGCAGGTGCTCAACGATCCCGAGCTGAATGCCCTGTGGCAGGAAGAAGTGGAGGCCATGCGCACCCACATCAGCGCCATGCGCGTCGCGCTGGTGAAGGCCCTGCAGGCAGCCCTGCCGGCGGGGGATTTTTCCTATCTGCTGACCCAGCGCGGCATGTTCAGTTACACCGGCTTTAGCGCCGATCAGGTAGACGTTCTGCGTCAAGAGCATGGCATCTATCTGATCGCCAGCGGTCGGGTCTGCGTGGCCGGGCTCAACCACGGCAATATTGCGCGGGTAGCCAGCGCCTTCGCCGCGGTCTGCGCACGCTAGCCGGGTCAACCCCGGCGCGGTAGAGCGATTAATCGCGACGCAGCCGGCGAGCCAGGCGGGTCCCCAGCGTCTGGATAAGCTGGACAATAACAATCAGCACCAGGGCGGTGGTGAGAGTGGCAAAGGCGTCGAAACGCTGATAGCCGTAGGTGATCGCCAGGTCGCCGATCCCGCCGCCGCCCACCGTTCCTGCCATGGCGGTCGCACCAAGCAGACCGATGGTCGCCGTGGTGAGGGCCAGAATCAGCGATGCCGCCGCCTCCGGCAGCATAAAGTGCCAGACAGTCTGCAGGGGGGTTGCGCCCATGGCGTCCGCGGCCTCGAGGATCCCCTCATCCACCTCCAGCAACGAGCTCTCCACTAGTCGGGCAATATAGGGGGCGACAAAGACGATCAGCGGCACGATGGCTCCCGCGGTGCCGATAGTGGTGCCCACCAGCAGTCTGGTAAAGGGCAGGATCACAATCAGCAAAATGATAAACGGCAGCGAGCGCAGCACGTTAATCAGCGGATTCAGCGCCTGATGCACCACCGGGTTGGCCACGATGCCGCCGGGACGGCAAACCACCAGCACAATCCCCAGCGGGACGCCGATCAGCGCGCCAAAGCCCAGCGAGACGGCGACCATAATCAGGGTGTCATGCAGCGCCAGCAGAAACTGATCGCCGGTGATGGCGGTATCAATAAGATCAAACATGGGTGATTTTCACTCCTGCATCGACCAGATGGGTGATGGCGCGTTCGGTTTCGTCAGGCTCGCCGAGGAGCTGCACAATCATAAATCCCAGAATCCGGCCCTGAACTTCAGACATGCTGGCAAACAGGATATTCACCTCGACAGCATACTCGCGGATCAGGTGGTTAATAATCGGCTGCTGCGCCGTCGCGCCGACAAATTCGAGGCGTAAAGCCCGGGCGCCGTTATCGCGCTGCAGGAACGACGCCACCCGCTGCGGCAGGCGGTCGTGCACCACCGACTGCACGAAACTGGCAGTGACCGGATGCTGCGGCTGAGCAAAGAGATCAAAAACCGCCCCCTGTTCAACGATACGGCCCGCCTGCATCACCGCCACCTTGTGACAGATTTTCTGGATCACCGACATCTCATGGGTGATCAGTACGATGGTGATGCCATACCGACGATTAATCTCCTGCAAAAGCAGTAAGATCTGCACCGTAGTGTGGGGGTCGAGCGCCGAGGTGGCTTCATCGCACAGAAGGACCGACGGGTTGGTGGCCAGCGCCCGGGCAATACCGACCCGCTGCTTTTGTCCGCCCGACAGCTCATTAGGGTAGCTGTGGATTTTGTCGCTCAGATCGACGAACGCCAGCAGTTCCGCCACCCGCGCCTGGATAAAGGCCTTGTCGCGCCCCTGTAAAATAAGCGGGATGGCGATGTTATGAAAAACGGTTTTCGAATTCAGCAGATTAAAATTCTGAAAGATCATGCCGATATCTTTTTTGATGGCCTGCAGGCGCTGGCCGCTGCAGTCCTGTAGCGGCTCGCCGTTTAACAGTACCTCGCCCTCGCCAGGTGTTTCCAGACGATTAATCAGCCGTAATAAGGTGCTTTTTCCTGCCCCGCTGTAGCCAATAATGCCAAAAATATCGCCTCGCTCAATGCTGAGATTAATATCCTGCAAGGCCAGAACCGGATGTCCTTTCCTGGAAAAGCTTTTACTGACGTGGCGAAATTCTATCATCGCGTTATTCATTTTAAATAGTCAGGCAGCAGGTAACCATCATACTGCGGATGGCTGAGAATATATTTTTTGAACTCGGCCGAGTGGTAGCCATCGATAATATCTTTGGCAAACTGCGCCTTCTGATTTTTACCGGCGACGGTCACGACATTAATAAAATGGCTGGTGGCTGCTTCCAGCTTTAAGGCCGAGGTCAGGGACATACCGCTGGAGACGGCAAAATTGCCCTGAATCAGGCCATAGTCGACGTCCGGCAGAGCGCGAACCTGCTGGGCATTATCCATCTCTTTTAGGACAATTTTGTAAGGATTATCTACGATGTTACGCTGCGAAAAAGTGGCCGGATCGCTGTCTGGTTTAATTTTCACCCAGCCAAGGCTCTCCAGCACCAGTACCGCGCGATATTCATTTGACGGCTGGTTTGGTACCGACACGACGGTGCCCGCCGCCGGGGTCCCCAGGGTGGTCAGTTTCCCACCATACAGCCCCATCGGCGGCGTGGGGACCTGCACAATGCCCACGTTATCGATCCCCAGCCGCTCATTAATTGCTTTCAGATATACCGGATGCTGCATAATATTCGCTTCGATATCGCCGCGGGCTACCGCGTCATTCACCTGAATACCGTCGCTGAAATCCTTATATTCGATTTTATACCCTTTACTCAATAAATAGGGCGCGACGCCTTTCTCAAATTGTTCTTTATACGGCCCGGGGTTAAAGCCGACGCGGATAAGATGAGCGTCGGCGGCGGCATAAAAAGAGGTGGCCGACAACAGGGCGAGAGCGATCCCGCGCGCAACTGACTTGTTCATAAGGTATTTTCCTGGAGGGTTGGCGATATTGAACGATTAAATCACAGCCGACTGTGGGTTGTAAGCCAGAACGCCGAATTTCCTTTTGCTAATTCCTCATTAACTTTTGCTATACCGACATATCTTAAAAACAAGAATCTTTTGCGTATATTGTTATTTAGCCAGCCGCTATAAATCCCTTAAAGATGGTTAATTATTCGTGATTTAAACCGGGAGTGTTATGCCTGATTTTACTGCTTCGCCGCTGGTGGACGCCCTGGAAGAGAATCTGTTCAGCCTGCTGGAAAAACTGGCCGCGGAGGTCAACACCGAAGCGCTACCGCTGATCGATCTTTCCAGCGGCAGTCCGGATCAACCCACCCCGCCGGAAGTGATCGACTCGCTGCAGAGCGCTATTCATCGTCGTGAAAACCATGGCTACCCGTCGTTCTGGGGCAAACCACAGGTCCGCGAGGCGATCGCCCGGTTCTATCGCCGGCAGTATGATGTGGAACTCGATCCGCACAGCGAAGTCGCCGTGTTTCAGGGGTCGCATATCGGTATAGGCGGCATCCCGCGGGCGCTACTCAGCCCCGGGCAATACCTCATCTCCACCGATCCCTGCTATCCGATTTACCGCTCGGCGGCGCTGCAGTCCCAGGCGGCGTTTTATGGCCTGCCGCTCAGGGCGGAGAACCATTTCCTGCCGGATTTTAACGATCTTCCCCGGGAAGTCGCTGACAAGGCCGGGCTGGTGGTGCTTAACTATCCGCATAATCCAACCGGCGCCCTCGCCACGCCGGCGCTGTTCGCCAGCGCGCTGCAGTTTGCTCGTCGTCACCAGGTGCCGATCCTCCATGATTTTGCCTATGCGGCCATCGGCAGCGCGGCCAGCGATGCGCCGCTGAGCCTCTTCTCCCAGCCCGACGCGAAAGCATGGGGAGTGGAAACCTATACTTTTTCCAAGACCTTTAATATGGCCGGCTGGCGCTTCGGCTTCGCGGTCGGCAACGCCTCGATTATCCGGGCGTTTAAAAAGCTGCACACCCATAGCTACAGCACGGTGTTTGGCGCGATTCAGGATGCGGCGATCGCCGCGCTCAACCTGCCGGCCGAACGGATTGCGCAGCTAACGGCGGTCTATCATCAACGTCGGGAGTGGGTTCTGCGTCGACTAGCCGCGCTGCGCTGGCCGGCGCGTGACGCACAAGGCACTTTCTTCCTCTGGCTCGGCGTGCCGCCCGGCTACCGTTCGCAGGAGTTTGCCCGTCTGCTGCTGCAGGAAGCGCATATTCTGGTGGCGCCGGGCACGGGTTTTGGCGCAGGGGGGGAAGGATTTATTCGCATCAGCCTGACCGCAGGGGACGAGGCGCTGAGCAACGCGCTGGACCGTCTTGCCCGGCTGGCGCTGTTTTAGCCCGCCGCCGGGAGAAGCAAAAACGCAACCCTGGCCGTCGGGGATTACCCGGCTGACGAGTCCATCACCGACAGCACGATTTTGCCCTCAAGATGCCCCTGCGCTGCTCGCTCATGCGCCATCTGCGCCTGCGCAAGGGGGAAAACGCTGTCAATTGCAACCCGGATGACCCCGGCGTCCAGCAGGTCGGCAAGCCGGGCGAGCTGCGCGCCGCTGGAGCGTACCTGGGTGGTGGAGACCGTCACTCCGCGCTGTCGCGCCTCTTCCGCCCCGGCAAAGCCGAGCGGAAAGATCGGGTACAGCGCGCCGCCGGGTCGCAGGGTACGCAAAAAACGGCCGCTGGCCGGCCCGCCCGGCGCATCAATGACCAGGTCCAGGTCACGCACCGTCTCCTCCACTGCGGTGGTTGTATAGTCGATAACGCTATCGGCGCCGAGCTGACGTAAAAAGGCTTCATGGCGGCCCGCGGCGGCGGCAATCACCTCGGCGCCCTGCCACTTTGCCAACTGCATGGCGAAATGACCGACTCCCCCTGCCGCGCCGTTGACCAGGACGCGTTTACCCGCCAGCGGCACCGGCCGATGCGGCCCCGGCTGCAGCGGATTCGCCACCTCATGCCCGGGATCGATCATGAACTGCCAGGCGGTGAGGAGCGACATCGGCACCGCGGCGGCCTGCTGATGGCTCAGGGTTAGGGGTTTGCGAGCGAGGTCGCTGACCGGCACGCTAACGTACTCGGCGTAAGCGCGGCTGCCCCCTGCCGCCCCTTCGGGAAAACGCGCCATAGCATACACTTCGTCGCCGACCGCCACCTCCCGGACGTCATCCGCCCGCGCCACCACCACCCCGGAGAGATCGGTCCCGAGGATCAAGGGAAAGCGGACCTCGGGCCGCCACTCCGGGGGCAGCTGTTGATAGCCATCGCGCAGATAGCTGTCCGGCGGGTTCACGCCCACCGCGTGCACCTGTACCAGTACTTCACCGGCCTGCAGGACCGGCATGGGCGCATCCTCATAGCTCAGGACTTCCGGCCCGCCAAAGGCGTGCTGTTGAACGGCCTTCATCATCTGCGTCGACATCGCTTTCTCCTCATATGGAAATGCGTTATATTTAACGGAGCACCGCTCCGAATATATGGAGCAGTGCTCCGATTGTCAAGGAACGCCAATGAGAGCTGATGCCAGAAAAAATTATGACCTGTTGATCGAGGTGGCCCGGGACGTCTTTGTGGAGCAAGGCGCTGAGGCCTCGCTGCGCGATATCGCCCGCCGGGCGGGCGTCGGAATGGGAACCCTCTACCGCCACTTTCCCAACCGCGACAGCCTGCTGGAAGCCCTGCTCCGCAGCCGCTTTGCGGCGCTAACCGCCCGGGCTGAGTCGCTTCTGCTCGCCGCCGATCCTGCCGCGGCGCTGCTGGAGTGGCTGGCCGAGAGCGTGGCGTTTACCCATCAGCATCGCGGGATCATCGCCCCGCTGATGAGCGCCATCGACGATCCTGAGTCCGCCCTGCACAGCGCCTGCGTTGCCCTGCGCGCCGCCGGTACGTCGCTGCTGACCCGCGCGCAGCAGGCCGGGCTGGCACGGCCAGATCTCAGCGGAGAGGAGCTGTTCGATCTGATCGCCGCGCTTGCCTGGCTGCGGGAGCAACCGTCCCATGCCCCGCGCGCAGAGCGGATTTTAGCGGTGCTGGCCGACGCGATCCTGACTGCCGGCTAGCGGCGGCCGGTCACCGACGAGACAGCGCGCCTGGCGCTAACGAAACGCCCGCCTTTAACGATCAAACGCCCAGCTGGCCGCGCTGGTCAGCGCCCGCTCGAAGGCGGGACGGCCGGGGCCGGCCAGCCAGCCGGCGAAGGTGTGCAGCTGCGGGTGCAGCTGGCGCATGGCGTCGAGGTCGGCGTGCCCCGCCAGCCGCCCGTCGTCCACCAGCCCGGTCAGCTTGTGCAGAAAAGGACTGGTGGCCAGCACCTCGTCGGAAAATCGCGAATAGGGGATCGGCCGTCCCGCCGCCGTGGAGAATAACCCCTCCAGCTGACGACCGGTCACGCTGTCGCTGGCGATCTCGAACGTCTTGCCGGCAAACCGCGCCGGCGCGGCAAAAACCGCCGCGACAAGATGGCCGATATCCTCCACCGCCAGCACCTGCATTCTCCCCTCCGGCAGCATAAAAAATTGAAAACGACCTTCATCAAGGCCAAAACCAGGCATCACCAGCAGCTCCATAAAGGTGGCGGGCCGCACGATGGTCGCCGCCAGCGGCAGGCGGCGAATATGCCGTTCAATTTCCGCTTTGGTGTCATAATGCGCTACGCCGGTCGGCGTCTCTCCCGTCGCGCTGCCGGAGCTGTACACCAGATGCTTCACCGCGCACTCGACGGCGAGATCGGCGATGGTTATCCCGTAGCGTACCTCCTGCTCATCGGTCACCGTCCCTCCCGGCGAACTGGGCTGGACGCTGAAGACGCCGTCGACCCCGGCCATCGCCGACCGCATTGCCGCCCGGTCTTCAAAGGTTCCCACGACCAGCTCGGCTCCCCGCGCCGCCAGCGCAGCGGCCCCGGCGGAGAAAGGATCCCTGACCAGCGCCCGAACCCGCCAGCCGCGGTGCAGCAGCGCCCGCGCCACCGAGCCGCCCTGCTGACCGGTGGCGCCAAAAACCAACACGCTTTGCGCATTATTCATCACTCTTCTCCCTTATCTGCAGCCTGTTTCCCGGCCTCTCGCCAGCGATAGTCACCTTGCTTATCCTTCTCCAGCCAGCCGCAGGAAGGCCCGGCAAAATGCCCGGTGAACCATTGAGCATGATGGCTTGCCCCCCACGCCATCATCTCCCGTCGCGAGACTTCCGCCTGCCGGGGATCGCCGCAGAACGCTGAATTCCACTGCGGATGGGCAAACTGGATCGGGGAATGCAGAAGATCGCCGGAGAAACAGGCGTAGTCATCTCCGGCGGCGAGGACCAGCGCGGCATGGTCCGGACTGTGGCCGGGGGTGGGAATAAAGTCGATCCGTCCGCCGACCCGCGGCCGGGTCGCCACATCGACGGTCTCCAGCTGGCCGGCCTCAATCACCGGCAGCAGGCTGTCAAGCCACAGCGCCCGGTAGCGTTCGCTGTTTTTCACCCGCGACAGCTCTTTTGCCGAGCACAGATAGCGGGCGTTGGGAAACAGCGGCACCCAGCGATCGTCCTGCCAGACGGTATTCCATCCGACATGGTCGGTATGCAGGTGAGTCAGTAGCACCAGGGTCACGTCCTCCGGGTTCACTCCCGCGGCGCGGAGATTCTCCAGATACGGCGTGCTAAGTTGATGATAGAGCGGATTGCCGCCGCGCTCCCGACCATTGCCGGTGGCGGTATCGATAACAATCAGATCGTAGGGGGTCTGCACCACCCAGCTGTGGATTGACAGCGCAATCGGCTGAATAACGGCCTCCGCCTCCGCTACCGGGAACGCCTCTGGATAGAGCGCTGCCGGCAGCAGGGAAATCTCGCGCTCCGGCACTTTGAAAATCAGGCTATCGCCTGTCTGGTAAGTTTGCATCACTCCCTCCGCGCGCATTGCGCTGGTTGATTTATCGGGGTGATATTCACTATGCTGCCGGGATAACCCACATTCAAATTGATTATCATAATGAACAAAATCATTGAAAATGATTTTAGTCGTATCGATCTGAATCTGTTGACAGTCTTGATGGTGCTGTACCGCGAAGGGAGCGTCACCCGTACCGCAGAGGTGCTGCATCTTGGCCAGCCGGCTATCAGCGGGGCGCTGAAACGGCTGCGCGAGATGTTTGACGACCCGCTGTTCGTCCGCAGCGCCAGAGGCATGCTGCCGACGCCGCGGGCGCAAGCGCTGATGACCGACCTGCAGCCGCTGATGGAAAACCTGCATTCGGCGATGTTTGGCGCAGGAGAGTTCGTCCCGGCGCGCGCGCAGCAGCTTTTTCGCATCGGCCTCAGCGACTGGAGCGAGCACTGGCTGATGCCCCCGCTGTTACCCGGGCTGATGCAGGAGGCGCCCGGAGTCTCACTGCAGTCGATAGCCGCCGACCCCTTCCAGGTTCGCCAGTTGCTGGAGGAGGAGCGCATTGATGTCGCGGTGTCTGTCAACAAACAGAGCCGTGGGGAGATCGTCAGCGAGCCGGTGATGTCCATGGGAGTCACCACCCTGTGGTCGCCGCAGCAGATCCCCTGCCGCGGTCCGCTGTCGGTGAGCGACTTTGTCGCCTGGGAACATGTGATGGTGGCCTATCGCGAAACCGGCCACGGTGAAATTGACCGCCAGCTCGCCAGCCAGGGGCTCGCGCGGCGCGTGCGCTTTGCCACGCAGAATTTCTCCACCTTTCCGCTGCTGCTGACCACCCTGCCGCTGTTCGCCACCGTCCCGCAGGGGCTGGCGCAGCGCTGGCAGGCGCAGTATGCGCTGCGCGCGGACGCTCCGCCGGTAGCGTATCCGGAATTTACGCTGTGCATTTTGCGGCACAAACGGCGGGCGCAGGATCCGGCGCTGAACTGGCTGGTGACGAAGTTAAAACAGGCCATGCGCGGCCAATAACCGGGCCGATGCCCCGGCATCAGGCCTCGCTGTGCGGGGGTTGCAGCACGCGCCTGCTCCAGTCATAAAACGCGCGCACCGCCGGCGGCAGATAGCGGTTTTGCGGATAGACCAGCGACAAGGGAAGATCAGAAGCGGCCTGCTCCAGACAGGCGACCAGCGCCCCGCTCTGCAGATAAGGTTGCGCCAGATAGCTGGCGACGCGGATCAGGCCCAGCCCCTGAATGCCAGCCTGAATGTAGGCATCGGTATCGTCGACCACCAGCGTCTCCCGCATGCGGATCGCGCAGTCGCCTTCATCGAGGGAGAAAAGCCAGTCGATGGTCCGCCCGGTACGGTGATTCAGGTAGCCCACCGCCCGATGCTGGTGCAGTTCGTCGATGCTCTGCGGCCGGCCGTGGGCCGCGAGCCAGGCCGGCGAGGCGAGGACCATCCAGCGATAGCGGGCCAGAGGACGCGCCACCAGGGTGGTGGAATCTTCGATCCGCCCGGTACGGATCACGCAGTCGAATCCCTCCTGAATAATATCTTCCACGTTGTCGCTTGAGCAGAGGATCAGCTCCAGATCGGGATACTGCTGCAAAAACTCGCCGATCCTCGGCAGAATGCAGTGGCGGGCAAGGGATTGCGGCATCCCTACCTTGAACCGCCCGGCGGGCTGAGCCGAGCGCCCGGGAAAGGAGGCTTCCATCGCCGCCATCTCGGCCAGCAGCCTTTTACACTCCTCATAATACCGGCGACCCTCCGCCGTCACGCTGAGCTTGCGGGTGGTGCGCTGGAGAAGCTGCGCCCCGAGCCAGGCTTCCAGCTCCTTCACCACCCGCGATACCGTGGAGCGCGGCTGCCCGAGCACCTCCGCCGCGCGGGCGAAGCTGTGGGCATCCACGACCGCAACATAGACCTGCATGGCATCCAGTTTGTCCATTTCGTTACCCCCCCCCGGCGCTCATTATCCCAATATTACGAACAGTCTAACCCGAAACGCTGTACTTATCGAATGTCGACCGTCCCCCTACACTGAGCCTGTAGCCCGTCAACACAAGGCTTAACTGAGCAAGGAGTTAAAATGAAAACTGATAATTTTAATCATGCGGAAAAGGTATTGGTGCTGGGAGCGGGACAACTGGGCGCCGCCGTTCTCGATGCGCTGGTGCCTGCGGTAATCGAGCGCCAGGGCACGGTCTCGGTCATCGTCTCGCCGGCGGCCTGGGATGAAGCCGGCCAGCTGCGGTCGGCAAACCATCAGGCGCTGGCCGACGCCGGAGCCACCTTCCTCGCCGTCGACATCGCCGGTAGCGCCATGGAGACGCTGGCCGATCAGTTTCGCGGATTCACCACCGTGATTAACTGCATGGGGTTTGTCGCCGGTCCGGGGACACAGCTGAAAATTACCCGCGCGGTGCTGGCGGCCGGGGTACCCCGCTATTTTCCCTGGCAGTTTGGCGTCAATTACGATGTGGTAGGCAAAGGCAGCGGTCAGCCGGTCTGGGACGAGCAGTACGATGTCCGGACCCTGCTGCGCGCGCAGCGGGCCACGGAGTGGGTCATTGTCTCCACCGGGATGTTTACCAGCTTTCTCTTCGAACCAGACTTCGATGTAGTGAATTTATCCAACCGAACCCTTCACGCCCTTGGCAGCTGGGATACCCAGGTGACCGTCACCTCACCGGCGGATATTGGCCGCCTGACCACGGCGATTTATCTGCATCAGCCGCGGATCGTCAACGAGGTGGTGTTTGTTGCCGGCGAAACGACCTCTTACCGGCAGTTGGCGGATACCGTGGAGCGCGTAACGCAGCAGACGTTCAGCAAAGCCGTCCACACCCTGCCCGCCCTGCTGGAGCAGCTGCGGACAGACCCGGATGACGCCATGCTGCGCTATCGCGCCGCCTTCGCCCGGGGGGATGGCGTGTGGTGGCCGATGGGCGACACCTGGAATGCCCGCCACCAGCTGCCGACCCAGGACATTGCCGGCTGGCTGCAGACCGCGCGCTGATTTTCTCTCACAGGACAGAATGACGATGAACAAGTTAATTCCACTGATCGTATTGAGTTGCCTGCTGCCCCTGGCGGCAAATGCCAGAACCATCACCGCCACCGGCGATACCCTGGACCATGCGGAGAGCAAAATCCTCCAGCAGGCCGCCCGCGAGGGCGTGACTACCTATCGCATCACTGAAGCGCGAATGGGCAACAAAGTGCATATCACGGCGAAAATCGCGGACTAAAGCACCGGCGTCAGGCTCAGGGATGAGCTGCCGGCAGCCCGCGCGCCAGGTCAGGCGCTCATTTTTTCCCGTCGACGATCGCGGCCCGGCGGCGCGCCATACAGGCGAGCGTATTCCCGGGTGAACTGCGACACGCTGATATAGCCCACCTCCCCGGCAGCCTGCGCAATACTCATCCCTTCCGCCAGCATCAGGCGGCGGGCGTGGATCAGGCGTAACTGCTTCTGAAACTGCAGCGGCGACAGCGTGGTCATGGCGCGGAAATGACGGTGAAAGACAGAGACGCTCATCCCGGCGGCGTCGGCCAGCGCGTCGACGCTGACTGGCTGCATAAAATCCCGGCGCAGCATCGCCACCGCCCGGCGGATCCGCGCCGAATGGCTGTCTACGGCGCCCAGCGCCCGGATGGCCGGCCCATGGACACTCTGCAACAGCCAGTAATGCAGCTCCCGCCGCAGACCTTCCCCCAGCACCGCCAGCGCCCCCGGTTGATCAAACAGCCTTGCCAGCCGGTAAGCGGCATCCGTCACATCGGCGTTCATCGGTTCGATACCAACGCGGGGCGCCTCATCCGGCCCTGACGGCCCGGCCTCCTGCAGCTCGCGCAGGATAGCCAGGTCCAGCTCCAGCACCAGCGCGTAATAGGGAAAACGCTGACTGGCCTCGGTGATCTGGCTGGTAGTGGGAACATCCGCGGCGATCACCATCGCCTCGCCCGGACCATAGTCAAAGCTGGCCAGGCCGGTGGTCACGCTCTTACGCCCCTGGAGCAGCATGGCCACCAGCGGCCTGGCGATAGCCGCCTGCAGGTCACCAGGATGCAGGGCCCGCACCAGAGTAATACCGGGAACCGGGGTAACTGCCACCCCGCTGCTATCGACATGAGCATCGGCAAACCGGCGGCAGAGATCGAACAGAGCGTCGCGCATAAGATCCTTTCAGGCAAGTTTTAAAGCCTGAGTATGCGCTATTTCCCGGCAAAAGGGAGTGAACGGAGAGAAATGGGCAAAAAATAACAAGGATTGGGCAACCCGGCCCGGTGAGCCTCTCCTATTGTAAGGACTCCACATACCAGAGAGGACCGAACATGACTAAGATTGCACTTATTACCGGCGCCAACCGCGGCCTTGGCCGTCAGACCGCACTGGATATCGCCCGCCAGGGTGGGGATGTCATCGTCACCTACCGCGGCAGTCTCGAACAGGCGGAAGCGGTGGTCGCCGACATCCGCGCCCTGGGCCGCAAGGCCATCGCCCTGCCGCTGGATATGGCGCAAACCGCCAGCTTCCCGGCCTTCGCCGACAGCCTCGGCAGCGCGCTGGCCAGCGTCTGGGGGCGGGCCACTTTCGACCACCTGATCAATAACGCAGGGCACGGCGAATTCGCCCCGCTGGCCGAAACGCGCGAAGCGCAGTTCGACGGGCTGTTTAACGTCCACGTTAAGGGGGTATTTTTCCTCGTACAAACCCTGCTGCCGCTGCTGGCAGACGGCGGGCGGATCGTTAACTTTTCCTCCGGGCTGACCCGCGTCTCCTATCCTGGCTTCTCCGCCTACGCCGCCGCCAAAGCGGCTGTGGAGATGCTGAGCGTGTACATGGCCCGCGAGCTGGGCGGGCGCGGCATCACCGTCAATACCATCGCCCCCGGCGCTATCGCCACCGATTTTGGCGGTGGGCTGGTGCGGGACGACGCAGAGGTAAACGCGCAGTTTGCCGCCATGACGGCGCTGGGACGGGTGGGCGTTCCCGAGGATATTGGGCCGATGATCGCCAGCCTGCTACGCGACGATAACCGCTGGGTGACCGCCCAGCGGATCGAGGTGTCGGGCGGACAAACCATCTGACGACTCAGGCTGGCAGGATGCGCTCCAGCGCCAGGCCTGCCAGCCGCACGGTCTCCAGAAGACGCGGCAGACTATCCCCTTCCCGCGCTTTCGCCGACAGGCCAAGCATCAACGTATCCATATAGTCAGTCACCCGCAGCGCGTCCTGCGGGCGATGGCGGGCGATATACTGCTGGATTTTGGCTCTTGCCGCAGCATGCCATTCGCCTGCCGCCACCCGGGCATCAGCATCCTGACAATGTACCCCCTCCAGCACCAGGCAGCCGGCGGCGGCCGGATCGGCCACATAGCGGCGAGCCGCCTCCTGCAGTACGGCGATGAGCGACGCCGCCACCGGCTGGTCGTCTCGCAGCAGGGCATCGATGGGAATGGCCCCGGTCTGGCTGTAGCGCTGCAGGACGCGGGTATACAGCCCGAGCTTACTGCCAAAAGCGGCATAAAAGCTCGGGGGGTTGATGCCGAAAGCCTGGGTCAGATCGGCCACGCTCACCGCGTCGTAGCCTCGCGCGTGGAAGAGGCGTTGCGCCGTTTCAATGGCCTGTTCCGCATCAAACTGGCGGGGACGTCCCGGAGTACGCCCTTGTTTTGTAGTGGTCACTATATTAATCCTTGACAGCTTGTTTAGCCGCAGCATATTGTAATCATCACTACAATATCATGAGGTGCGGGATATGACAGCGTTTCACAACAAATCAGTGCTGGTTTTAGGCGGGAGTCGGGGAATTGGCGCGGCGATCGTCAGGCGTTTTGTCGCCGATGGCGCGTCGGTGGTGTTTAGCTATTCCGGTTCGCCGGAAGCGGCCGAGCGGCTGGCGGCAGAGACCGGCAGCACGGCGGTGCAGGCGGACAGCGCCGATCGCGATGCGGTGATAAGCCTGGTCCGCGACAGCGGCCCGCTGGACGTGTTAGTGGTCAATGCCGGGATCGCGCTTTTCGGTGACGCTCTCGAGCAGGACAGCGATGCCATCGATCGCCTGTTCCGCATCAATATTCACGCCCCCTACCATGCCTCCGTCGAAGCGGCGCGCCGCATGCCGGAAGGCGGGCGCATTATTGTCATCGGCTCAGTCAATGGCGATCGCATGCCAGTGCCGGGAATGGCGGCCTATGCGCTCAGCAAATCGGCCCTGCAGGGGCTGGCGCGCGGCCTGGCGCGGGATTTTGGCCCGCGCGGCATCACGGTCAACGTCGTCCAGCCCGGCCCAATTGATACCGACGCCAACCCGGAGAACGGCCCGATGAAAGAGCTGATGCACAGCTTTATGGCCATTAAGCGCCATGGCCGTCCGGAAGAGGTGGCGGGAATGGTGGCGTGGCTGGCCGGTCCGGAGGCATCGTTTGTCACTGGCGCCATGCACACCATCGACGGAGCGTTTGGCGCCTGATACCTCAGGGCGGCGATGCGCGCTTTGCACCGCCGCCGCGGGGACGTCATCGCCTGTCAGGGATCTTCAGGCCAGGCTGTCGACCGCCATAAAAAAGCGATCTTCGGTAAGCATAAGCCGCGCTTCCGGGGACTGGTGCGCCTTGCGGATCATCCAGCCCTCCTCCGGGGCCAGGCTCAGATAAAACACCTCCCGGGAGCCCGCGCCGTCGGGCGCCTCAAGACTCAGGGTCACGATCCCCTTTTCCACGCCATCCAACAGCTGCTGCGGCACGATATTGACGCTGCGCTCGCCGTTTTGCAGACGAATGGCCGGGATATCGTAGCGGCAGATGCCGCTGTTGAGGCTGTAGCCAAGGGTACTCAGGTCGTGGAGATGGCGGGTCGAAATCACCACCTCAATACCGGTTCCATCAAACCACTGACTTATCTGCTGTGCCAGCGCCGCCATCTGCTGACGAAACCTGGCGATATCCGCGGCGGCCGACCCGTCGAGGGCCGCTGTCCGCCGCGGATTTTGCTGTTGCTGCAGTTTCTTAAAAAAACGTTCCCTCGCTGTCACGTTATCTCCCTGTGCTGTGATGAAACCGGTTGGGCTGGATGAAGATGGTTATCGCCCGTTCGCTGGTTACGAAGGTTGAGGGCGAACTGGCGCGATGGCCCCGCCGCAAATGTTTGTTTTTTTTACGTTACTTCGCCGCTTCAGGCCTGAGCCGTAGCTGGTTGTGTTCGGCGGTGAAAATGCGCGGCTTGTCCGGATCCAATTCCTCACGCGCCAGCACCTGCTTCCAGGTATTTCTTTGTGTGTCCGGATGGCGGAACAGGCCGACAACCGCCACGAACGTCGCCTCCGCTTCCAGCGGCATATTGAGACTGGCGTCCCCTCCGGGACCGATCACCACATCGCGACTGGCGAGGAGATCGGCGGCGAGCAGAATATCCCCCTCCTCCAGCAGCTGCTGGTAAACCAGCCGGTCAAAGGTCTGGCGATCTTTAAGCTGATAGATGCGCACCACCACCGGTTCAGAGAGCGAGTGATTCTCTCTGGCATCGGTGTTGAGCGCTTCGCGCGCGGTAAAGTCCAGATGCAGCGTATCAATTTTCTTATAAAAAACGGCGTTGAAGGCAGACTTTGTTCCCTCCGAGACGCGCTGGGTGAGTCCGCATCCGCTCAGGCAAAGCGCAAGCAGGGGCAGCAGACAGGCGGTTTTAGTCAAACTTATACGTAACACGTCGGTTTCCTTGTAGAAAGGTGGCAGGCTGCAGGCCCGTATAGGTACCCAGCTCGGTGGTAAAGGTCTGAGGAATATCGTCCTCACTCTCGCCCTCACCCACGCCCAGCACGCCGTTCATACCGAGCCAGAACGGCTCGTCCCCCAGCGGCGGGACAGCCAGCAGTCGGGTCGGCGCGGTCAGGGTGATGTTGGCCCGGAATCGCCAGCCGAGGTATACCCGCAGCAGGATGAGAAAGTCCCGAAACAGCGGGCCGTCAGGCTTCCAGCCCTGCGCCTCCGCGGGATTGTCGGTGGTAAGGGCGACGAGGAGCTGGCTGCTGGCATCCATCGCTTCGTCACCCAGCGGCGTATTGCCGTCCAGGAAGAAGTCGTCATCGCCGTAAAACCCCAGCGGCTGGCTGATCGCCACCGGACGCAGGCTGTACGGGCTCACCCTGACGGTGGTCTCCGGGGCCAGCAGGGTGACCAGCGCCTGGATCCCCTGCTGGGTTTTGCCCGGCTGACGCAGCACGCCGGTTAGCGCCAGAAAGCGCGACGCCGGCGAGGCGATATGCTGCGTCGTGCCGGGGATGCCCAGCCCCGCCAGGCCCAGTAGCGACTGCGAGAGACGATCGGTGCCGCCGGGCTCAAAGGTGGCGGGCCAGGAGTATTTCCGCCAGATGCGGTAAAACTGCGTCATGATCCGGTGGCTGAAGATATCCAGTAAGCCCTGCAGCGCTTCATGCCCTTCCCTGTGCTGGGCGATATCATCGAGATATGCCGTCGGGAGCGGCGAATCGACACCGTACAACCCCATAAAGGTGGTGCGAATGACCGGCGGCCTGCTGTCATCGGCCTCATCGTATTCCACGGCTTTCAGTTCGCTGGCGGGAAATCCCATTCCCGGATGCGGGTAAAAACGCACCGGATCGTCAGCCGGATGGCTGGTTCCCCCCATCAGCGGTTGGCCGGGACGCCGTTTTTCCAGAAGCTGGCAGAAGCGGTAAAAATTGATCCGCGGCAGGTCGGCCTCCAGTCGCGGGGTCAGCCGGGAATGCGGCGGCTGTGCTTCTCTTCCCATTCCAGTCGTTCTCCGGTTGGTTGCAGAATGATAATCAGGCGGTTGAACAAGTAGATGTCGGTGTAGAGCGCGAAGAAGCGGCTAAGCATCTCGCCAAACAGGCATATATCGCCTCGTCCGGCAAAGCCGTGACTGTCGAGGGTGACTTCAATCTGTACGCCGCGCACCAGATGGCCCTGTGCAAAGCGCTCTGTTGCGCGGTGCTTCACGTCGAGGATGGCTTCCAGACGCCGACGATTCATCTCGCTGTCGGTCCATTCATACAGCGCCAGGGTGCCGCGCAGGACCTCCGCGTTATCCATCAGGGAAAGAAAACTGCTGCCCAGATGGCTCAGCACCCGCCAGTGAAAACGGTCCTGGGCGGGGGGATAGCACGGCAGCGTCGGCGCGCAGAGGTTACGCACTGCAATACTGGCGGAAGTGGTTTTCATCACCGTATCGAGCACGGTGCTCTGCAGCGCGCGACGCGGCAGCTGGCCGTTGGTTCCGGTGAGGGTCAGCGACAGGCTTTCATCTTCCGGTACGGTATGATTATCAAAGGCTTCTCCGCCGACGATAAGCCAGGTGTTGTACAGCCCGGAGGGGCCACGGCGCACCCGGGTATGATAGTAATAGTCCGCCGCGTCATGACGCATCATGCCGCCTTTGTGGCGAAAACTTGAGAACGGCGCGTAAACCTGCTGGTGTGAGGAGATCACGGAATCGACGGTGTAAATTTCGGTGTGGCCGTCCTGCACGCGCATCGGGCGCAGCGGGTATTCGGTCTGCAGGGAATTGATGGTCAGCGGATCGGACTCCAGCGGAAACAGGTTGAGCACTGGCACGCAGTGCAGGCGCAGCTGCTTTTCGCTGAAGCGGAAGTCATGTTCCCAGCGTTCCGCCAGCACGACGTCGATTTCAAACCACGCCAGTCCGGCCGGAAAAGCCACCGTCTCCAGCCCGCGCAGATCGATGAACATGAACTTTTCGCGGAAGGTAAAATACTCCAGCAGCAGCTGGTAACCGCGAAAACTGCGGCCATCTTCAGGCCAGAGGCCGTCATCCTCGCCAAATCCCAGCGCGCTGAAATACCCGTCCAGCGGCCTTCTGTCCACCTCATCGGGCATGTGCAGCCACATCCGGGCCACATTGAGGGTAAAGGCCTCGTGCATGGCGCAGGCCAGCGGCGCATCGGCGTTGCAGTAGAGCGGGATATGACTGAGATCGACCCGGCGCCAGTCCGTCAGCTGGCTGCAGGTAAAGCGCAGCGTGATCACCGACCGGCCATCCGTATCGGTGGCCAGCTGGACGCGCTCCAGGGATAACGGCTGCAGAGCGATCGCTTTGGTGGTGGTGTACCGGCAGCGCGTGCCCTTTTCACCGATCGGCCGGGAAAGCACTTCAAAGCCTTTGGCCATCGTCATCGGCTCTTTCATTTCCGGCCAGTCGGAGGTGAACTCCACGACCGACATCGAGGGAATGGTACGTAAATAATGTGGCCACAGCAGACTGACCACGCCTTCGGTCAGCTCAGGCAGATCGTCATCGAGTTTCTCGCGCATGCGGCCCATCAGGAAGGCAAAACCTTCAAACAGGCGCTCGACAAAGGGGTCGCGGGCGCCCGCTTTGTCGAGATTGAGCATTGCCGCCTGATCAGGATGAGCGCGGGCAAACTCTTCACCCGCTTCCAGCAGGTAGCGCATTTCAGCGTCGTAATAACGCAGGGTTAAATCGTCCATAAATTAATATTGATTTCCTTTCAATCATCAGATTTTGAAACTGGCAACTAAAAAAATAACCTTTATAACACCTGAATTAATACTTATAATTAAATGCCTTTATTTTTTTAAACATTTATTGCTTGAACCATTTTTAATCGCGCCCTTAAAAAAATCATCTTTTATATAAATCGATGCGTAGCACACGCCCTCTTTTGAAGAAAGAATAAAATTTTGACCACCGCTACCTGCAGCGTTATATTCGTATTGACCACCAACCCTCCAACCAATGTCGAGCGCTGCATCTTTCCTAATCAGAGATGTAAACGAAGCTTTAATCTTAACTCTTTTTCCAGGTGCTATAATTTCAGGCTTTGATCGTACTATACGCGCGACTTCGTCAGGCTCAGGTTCGACATTATATATACTCTCACCTGCATATACGAATATAGTTTCGTTAGTGTTATTTATAATAACAACGACTGGCCTTATCGGAATAAAATGAGCGACAAGGACTAACACCGCTATAAATAATGCAATACCCGTTAACGTTTTTGTTTTTTTCAAAATGATTCGTCACTTTTTTCTGGATTATCTGTATTCCAGCACCAATGATTTTCTCTTGAGTGAGGAAGGTGCGCGCCAGGTGTTGTTTCTAAAACGCAAAGAATATTATCTGCCGTCAACGTCTCAGCAAATTTCCCATGTTCATAAAATAGATTAAACCCTATTTTCATGCTAGTAATGTCATCCATGGTATCATCCCCCATGGCACCTGGCGTCATGTTTTGTTCCCAAGTGGACCCTTTCAAGAGAATTGCTTCAGAAAAACCGACACTACGTCCAACATAACCATAATGTATGTTTGACCAAACATCATAAAAATAATCATGCTGTTTAAACTTATGATAATAAGACTTTGATGATTTTCCTTTCCTGGGAAGTGGTCGTGCTACTGCAACGGATGAAAAAAAATCGCGGATCTTCGGTTTATGATCCCAGATTGAACCTGTTTTCACGGTCTGATACCAAATAGCCATTGCAGCAAGTAAATCTGCTTTAGGGGGCGGCCCCAGCCTTGCATAAAAGGGAAGTTTATTCCATTCAGTAAGTCTTTTTATTATAAAATCTTCGTCGATTAAATATCGTATTGTTTCTGCCGTATCGCTTCTGACATTCGCCTTTATTTCACTTAGTATATATTCTGCAACTTTAATCGCCCCATCTGTGTGAGTACACTGTCGTTCAGTCTTATTTTCTGGATGAAGATTCTTATAGGGTTCCTGTAAAGATGCCATAAGCCCATCGAGTGAAAATAAAGTAGTTATGCATTCACCTCCTTTCTCATAAGTATCATTCATCATTGATGGAATAAACTTCGCCTTACAGGGGCAAGTACTACAGCTGTCGAGGGTTCCGGCCATTCGCCGGCCATGAATGGTATCGTTGTCGATGCCACCGGCAATCTTGTATAGCCCTGCGTGCTTTCCGCAAGTGACGCTGTCCTGCTCCCGGGCAACAGGTTTATCAAACAGAGTGTGATCTTCTGCGCCTGTAGTGATTCTTCCGCCGCAGGTCGTTCTGTCTCCCTGTACCAGATAAAAACCTTTTGCTGCCATATGTTCTCCTTAGTGTCAGTTTCCGTTCTGTTAGCCGCAAAGCACCGCGCTACTGGCTGGATCGAGCGCAATCAGACCTGCCAGCAATTGATCCATCTCCGGTTGCAATCGTAACTTTTCACTCTCGCTGCGCGTGGCTTTCATGCGCAGTAGCCTGAGCCGTCGCGATTTAATCTCGAACAACAGGGCTGGGATCCACTGCGTGAGGGTGATTGATCCCGCCGCATCGTCGAGTTCTCGCAGAAGATAGAGCGCGAGGTCATTCTTCCCCTTTTGTTCGGCCACGCGGGCCATCAGCAGGCGCAACAGCCATTTTTCTTTAGTGGATTCAGTGCCCGGGCGCGTCTGAATCCAGTGGAGTGCAGCATCGAGACCGTCAGTGTCAGCCTTCTCGAGCGCTTCAGGTTCAAGGGCCAGAATGTCGTTATCAGCGCCGCTGGCAGCCGATACTGGCTCATCCTGCCAGACGGACATATCGTCGAGTACACTCTGATTTATCCAGTTCAGCGTGACCTCATCGGCAAAGGGTGTGCCGTCGTTAAAAGCTAATGTTTCAAGCCCGGTGAGACGGCGCAGCAATCCTTTCAGATCGGCAATTATAATATCGGCCAGCACATCCTGACCCGACCTCACCAGCGCCTGATGGATATACCATTGCAGGTCAAGCCAGAGGTGGTTAGCGCCACGTGAGAAGGTACTGTCCGCCTGTTCCAGTATCTCCGACCAGCTCTGTTGCAGGTACAGCCGCTTGAGCATGGCATGCTGATCTGCTCTGGGAGGCTCGATACGTGTTTTTCCTTCAGCATCAGGCGCAGGGATGATTGTCAAGGTGTCATGACGAAGGCTTTTCATTAGCCGATGTGCGGCAAGCCAGCCATCGGGTTGAACACGCAGATATGCTGTCAGGGTTCGCGCCTGGGCCAGCAGATCCTGACCGGAGGTGATGTTACTGAGAACCGGCGCTTCGTATTCAGCCATGCGTGAAGCGGTTTGAGCCAGCCCCCGGTTTCCGACGTTCTGCGGCACCACCGCATCGACTCCCCCGCCCTTTATCAAACGAGACTCCAGAGCACCCCAGAGTGCTTGCAGATCTGGCCGTGATGTTTCTGGTTCTGTCGTCAGACAATCATCAATGAGAAGCAGCGCGCCGACGGTACGCCTTGCGTCCTCCCGCACAACTTCTGGAAAAAGTGAAAGACTGTCTAAGATACGAGTACCCGCCAGCCACTCGAGGGCTGCTTTGCGGCTACGGTCGCGCTGCGGATAAAGCTGCATACCATATCGTTGCAGCAAGCCTGCCAGCAGCTCCAGCCCATCGGCCAAGCCAGCTTCCCCGTCCTAGTGCAAACGGGCCCAGCAGTAATAGGTAACAATCCGGATATCTTTTGTTGTTGCCAGTAACTGTCCAGCCAACTGGCAAATCAGTACGGTATCGACACCGGAGATCTTATTGACCTCCTCGCGGATACGCTGAAAATCATCGTCATAGCCCGGATCGTCCCCGGTTGGTTGGGCGTCACTGACTGGCGCAAGCCAGGACTGCCACTGCGCCTGGCGTGACCGGGCCTGCTGGCGCAGTGCGCTTTCATCCAACTGACTGGCGGCAACCAAATTTTGTAAAATGCTCATTATTCCATCTCATCCATGTCACTATTCCCTACCCCCGTCGTCAGAGCCTGTGCGCTCTCAGCCGCATCGACAGTGAAAATCTGATCCGGCAGGGTCAATCCGCGCAGCGCCAGAAGCGCCAGCGGGCCGCTCCCAAGCTGGGAGCGCAATACCCACTGCAGGGTGCGGCCATCCGGAGCGGAGAAGCTCATCATCCACTGGCTGCGATCCAGCGGATGGCGTTTACCCTGCTCCAGCCAGCGAATAAAGCCCCAGGTACCGCTGTAGTCACCGAACAGACGCGTGCCCGCATTGACGGTGGTCCAGGTAAGCAGAGTGCCGGGTTTATACGTCTCCCCCGGCCAGCGGAAAGTCTGCCAGTCGGCCATCTGATTGAAATAGCGCAGCTTTTGGCCGTCTATCGTCAGCTGTGTCTCGACAACCTCCGGGGCAGGCCTGGCCTGTAACTCAAAGCTGATCCCCTGGCTGCCGTCGGTGAAAAGAATGTCGGACAGCTGGCTTAGCTGGTTGATCGCGCGCAGAAAGGCCGGATTAAAGACCAGGCCGTGACTGTTGACCTTATCCGGCACCCATTGACTGCCTTCTTTATGCAGGACACCGTTCAGCTCCGTCGTGAGAAAACGTTCGATTCGCCCGCTGTCTTTGCGCACAAACTCAGCCAGCATCGACAGGGAGGCATCGCTTTTGCTGGCGGCAAACGGAAAGCGTCCGTCAAAGGCGGTGTGCCAGTTGGCGACCACCGAGCGGCGCCATTTATCATTCAGACTGGCCGCCGACGGCAGAAGCACGGTTTCCCAGGCCTGAGTCAGCGGCTGCACAAACAGAGTGTTGCCGAAGCCACTCCACTCTTCGCCAAGGCTTGCCGAAATCAGGCTACCGTACTGTTGCGTGTCGGTCAGGTCGACGCTTTTCCCCTGGAAGACGGTCTGCGCCAGGACCTGCATCATTTCCTGCGGATCGGAGGCATTCGCAACCTGCTGCAGGCGCAGGCGCACGCGGGTGATACGGGTCAGATAGGTTTGCAGGCTCAGGGTGCTATCGGCCGACATGACGTTGCTGCCCGTGTTTTTCCCCATCAGCTGGAGCAGTGGGCCGAACGTGTCATCCAGAGGCCCCTGCGGGCCGGCTGCCGACTGGTCGATGACCGGCTTGTCTTTCCCGCCCACCAGATCTTTGGCCGATTTAATAAGGCTGTCCGACAGCCCCTCCCTTTGTTGCCCCGCCTGCCCCTGCCAGGCAAGGGTATTCATCAGGGCAATCAGCGGCGACTGGCGGACATCGCTTATCAGCGTGAGCTGGTCGGTAACATCGGCGATATTGGTCGCCGGATTAAGTCGCAGACTGTTGAGAAAATTCAGCCAGCTGCCGGCGAAATCGGTGAAGTAGCGTCGGGTCAGACGCGCTTTCAGCGCCTCCGGCGACAGGTCTGTCGACATCGTTTTGCGCGAATCGCTCAGCACCCAGTCGATTTCCTCCCGGCGTGAGCTGGCTGCCTTATCAATGGCCTGCTGAATGCCGCCTTCCCATGCCTGGCGGGTAAACATCCCCGGGACCACTTCATCGGTGGTAAACAGGCGGCGCGCGTCGGTGCCACTGGTCATGTCTTCCAGCGACACATCGGCAAAATTACGACGCACGGATTTGAGCATGTTCTCATATAAGGTGCTTTCGGCATTGCGGCGACCTAGCTGCTGCAACAGAACCTGACGGCTCTGACTCACCCGTTGCGCATCCGGGATGATCTTCCACTCTGGCCGCTCGGGCAGCAGGGAGAGATAAAAGGCCCACAAATCCGGCGCCAGACTTTGCCACAGACCGGTCGAGATCCCCATTCGCGTCGGCTGGACCGTTTTCATGGTCTGCGCAAAAAATGCGCCATCGGCTTTATCCGGACGAGCCATCATCAGCCAGGCTTTCAGCTGGTCATAGCCCGGTTTCGCCAGCCTGGCTCGTTGGTCGCTATTGGGGGCGGAGTTGACCAGCGCGTTGAGCGCCTGCTGCAACGCGGCATTGGCCGGGTCACGTATCAGGCGATGATTTGCCACACCGTACCAGGGTAGGACGGCGTTTAATAGTTGCTGATGATGGTCCAGACCAAAGCGCCGATACCAGGGCGCCCCCTTCTGCCCATCGTGCACGAGACGGCCGGCCTCATTGCGCAGGGCATGGAGGGCCGTCAGTTGATAGTCAGAAACGGAGGGGTGGGCCACCAGGTCGCGGGCTTTTCCCGCTACCGAAGCAATCTGACTGTAATTGAGGGCAAAGGAGAGCAGCAGTCCCGCCGCCCACAGGCCGAGGATGGCCAGCAGACCGCACGCCAGGCCCCGCTCCCACGCCATTCCCACGTGATGCCCGCGTAAACGGCGGCAGTCATCGACGATCCCCTGCCAGGTGACGGGCAGCGTCAGGAGATGAGGCTGGCCCGCAGGCGAGGTATCCGTCTCCTGATACGGATCTACGGTACGAGGCTCTGGCAGGCTAAACATCAGGCCTCGCAGCGCAAGCCGCTGCCGCGAGGCGGTCAGCCACGGCGCCAGCTGCCGGCGCCATTGTGCGATCTCCCCGTCGATAAGCTGCTGCCCCAGACGCAGCAGGAAGTCGTGGCGGGTATCCGCTGCGATCTGGTGCATCCCCTGCTCCCGTAGCGTGGGCAACATCTGCGCAAGCTGACGGGCGACATCTTCCTCAGTGGCGCGCAACGGGAAGCTAACCCCTACCGCCTGCACCGCGCGGTCAGCCTGCGGCCACTCACTGTCGCACAGTTTCCATAACCAGACCGGGGCGGCATAGCCCAGCAGTTCGCTGATTTTTTCCAGCCCGCGCAGGTCGCTCTCGCTTATCTGCGGCGTCAGGGTGAGAGACGACGGCATCACCCGCACAATCCCATCCAGAGGACGACCGCGGCGCAGCTTGCGCAGCGCGATGTATTTTTCTCGGTCAGGCTCCGATGCAAGGCTGCCGCCGTAAATCAGCACGGTGCGGTTGCCTTCAAGCCAGTGCTGCTGACGCAGGCCAGGCACCAGTTGTTCGATTGCCGCCTCGTCGCCGGTGACTAAAAGCAGGCGGACTTTGCGCCGCCAGTGAATTCCAATTCGGGTTCGCAGATGGTCACGAATCCTGGCACACATCACCACTGCTGGAGAAACAGAGATGTTTTCACTCTCATCTTTTCTCTTATTGTCATCACCACGAGTGACATCCAGGAGCGCCTCAAACTCCTTTTTACCGGCACTGCGAGCTGTCCACAGGAGCATAACTAACATGATAAAGATACATCCGGTAATGCAGCACCCACCAATAAGCCAGTAATTCTGCTGCTGACTATCGCCCTCAAGTCCGGCCATGTCAGGATGTTTCCAGACGATAAATGTCATTGCAGCCAAGAGTAAAAAGAGAATGAATACGACTGAAAGATAGCGACCTTCCGTAGTTTTCGGTGCTAAAAGTAACTTCACAGATCCATCTCCTGTCTTGAAGCTATCGGGGTAATAAGCGTGCTCCATAGCACTTTCTGAGTGGTATCCCCGCAGATAATCATCTGCGGGGATTGTGTTTGTCGGGCGATTTCAGTGGCGGCAGCAATAGCCAGCCAGGGTGCAGCGGCTCCAGCATTCCCCATGGATATATCGAGTGAAATGACAGCCTCATCTTTTACGCACTGCGCAGGATGTGCATTCTGACATCCAATCGCTTCTGCACGTTGCTCACCTGTCATTCCAGCGAGCCATAAATTTTTCACCATACTTTCTTTTAGCGGGACGTTCCAGGCGGCCATCCTCATCCCTTCGCTAAGTTCACCTGAGGGAGCAGCATCTGGCCGGTGTAGTAATGCGAGGGGGTCAAGCGCCTCTTGCGTTAGGCGGTTGCCAAGAAGTAGAGCAACAGCCGCTTCAGCAGTATTGTTTGTAACAACCGGATCAATCTGGAGGCCAACGATCAATAACATTGCTTTATCTTTAATACGTTCATTTAACCAGCGGTCAATTACACTAAGACCACGCCCTTCAACGTGTTCAACAGGAAAAGTGATATTGTTCTTTTGCCATGCCTCATCCCAGTAATGGCGAATGTTCTCCAAAGGCAGCGATGTTGTTACATCAAAAACTACTACTAGTGGGCATTTATCAGGGATTTGTGTAAAAGGAATGTCTGCAATCATCTGCGAAAAAATATTCATTATCACGAATTCCATAGAATCCTGCGGGCTGGAAGAAATTTGGCTCATTCTGGCGCTTTCATTACCATCCCGGCCGACCTGTGAAACAATAATGCTGTCGTTATTTTGCATAGCAATAGCGGTATCTTTCTGAGCAACTGATGAGTGGCCGGTAATAAATGTTGCACTCAGCACTTGTAATGCACGCCGTGCCTTACGGGTTTCTCGAAGAATCCACTGTTCTCGCTGTTTGTCAAAAGCGTTTGCTTTGCTATCCTGTAAAGACCAAACAAGCAGACGAGAAGAAAGCAAGACACTCCACAAAGCAACAGGAAAACCTAAAGCTAATCTCCAGAAGTACAGATTTTCAACATAATGCCCAAATATACGCATTATGATAATACTGACTGAAAGCATGACAACCAGAGCAACAAGCCAACGAGAAAATTTCAGAGGTTTAGGTCTGGGGTAGCGTTCTGGCAAATGTTTAAGTGTATATGGCATTAATTTCCTCATATTACAGGATGGCTAAATTAGCTCGATATGCAGGCGAAACAAAAACTCACCACATTATATTTCTTTCATTAGCAAACTCACACTTAAACATACGACCATCCTTTTTGGTAAAAAACAGAAATCAACGTGCTAGTTTACTTTTGTCGTTGAAGTGGCCTTCCATTTTTTTCAGCATGTAATTTAACAGAGACTTGTCTTTTTTAATTATAATCAGGAATCGGAGGGTTTTCTCCACCCCACCTACCGTTTTCAACCATGATATTCTCTTCCCCTCGTAGTGCATATTTCAATCCATTTTATACGCGAAATAGTTGACAGTAACTGGGTCTATCCCACCAATACATCCAATTTATAAGCAAATAAAACAGTGCCTTCGTCATTGGTAAAGCTACTGTTTATTTCAACTGATTCTTTTACCCCCCCATTCAGATTAATATCCATTTCACAGTCAATAATATAATCATTTGAAATGCAATCATCCTTACCCTTTGTCACCTGTTTTACAGATAAATACTCTGCAGTATTATTCTGGTTGATTTCCTTTTTCATCACCAGTAAATGCTTACCAGAATTACCTTCCCGCTTTGTAGAAAAGATTGGATTTTTAGTAAAAATAGAGTTTATTGGCTACAAAATAATATGCAACACAACCTAAAAAGCAGCAAGAGCGCTGAATAATGATTAATCAACAACACCTTTAATTTAGAGCAAGATGCTTACATCAATACTCACAAGCTATTTTTGCAGCATAAATTTATTGGCAGCTTTGCAAGCCAAAGTTCCGTCGGGAAGAGAATCAAACAAAGAGGTAAAGTTATATAGAACTGTTTTCCCATTAACTTTCTTAAATTCAATAAAATACCCATAAGCACCATCATCATCACATTTTTTCTAATAGACTCTGGTAGAGCAAAAGATACATTCCATACACACACTTTTTCATTTGGGAAAACTGCCGATGTGTTAACAGGATACTTTGATTTTTTGTCCACTCCCCAGCCATAGTAAACCTCAGATACATTGACAATGTGTACTGTATTTATTTTTGATAAGTAAATCACTTTCAACATAACGCCACATTTCTTTTGAAGACATTTCAATCAACAACTTCTTATTATTTTTTTTAAAAACCTGTCTTAGAGAATCTATATTTGAGTTATCCATACACTCTTCTGCCAGTACACATGAGCTGTAACCAAGTAACAATGCTAAAACATAATAATACTTCACATCACCTCCAGTATTAAATTTTTTTTATCACCTTGTTCTTCCATCCTCTTTCGAGAGTAGATTGGCTCCAAGGCTTTCACGCAACTCTGCAATATTAGAAATCGCTGCTTCTCTCGAGCCCGAATTTATTATTTTTTGTGCATAAGAATAATATGAATTAGGTACATAGAACCTGACCCTGGCCCAAAATCAGTGCAGTGCTAAATCAGAGATCTTCGTCTTTCCGGAGATTTCGGATGAATTCAGCCGGAGTCATGTCATTTAATGATGAATGCGTTCTCTCATGATTATATTCCCTGCGCCAGTTGTCGAGTTTGTCCTGCGCATCTTCCAGCGAGAGAAACCAGTGAATGTTCAGGCATTCATCCCGCAGACTGCCGTTAAATGATTCAATAAACGGGTTATCCGTTGGTTTTCCGGGGCGGGAGAAGTCCATTGTAACACCGTGCTGATACGCCCATTTATCCAGACTTTTCGAGATAAACTCGCTGCCGTTATCTGTCTGAATACGTACCGGCAGGCGCTTGCCCAGCACCCGCAACCTTTCCATCACACCGACCACATCCTCACCTTTCAGCGACTTTCCGGCATGGATCGCCACACACTCCCGACTAAAATTATCCACTACAGTCAGCGCCCGGAAACGTCGTCCGTTAAACAGGTTATCCGACACGAAATCCATACTCCAGCACTGATCGACTCCGCTCAGGACCGGACGTTGCTGACGATGTGCTGCACTGACATGCCTGCGGGGGCGCTTTTTGCGCAGGTTGAGGCCTTCCAGACAGTAAATCCGGTGTGTTTTCTTGTGGTTAACAGGCCAGCCTTCCCGCCGCAGCTGAATATGAATACGCGGGCAACCGTAGCGGATCCGGGTTTCCGCTATTTCCCGGATACGCAGGGTTATCGCCCGATCATCCCGCCGGCTCTGCCAGTGGTAAACGGTTCTGCTCTGCATCAGCAGTCCGCATCCCCGTCGGACACTGATACGGTAAGCCTCCCGCAGAAAATGCACCGCCTGACGCTTCTGAGCCGGCCTCAGAACTTTTTTTAATAACTTCCTGCAGCATCACCTTGTCCAGACTTAAATCAGCCACCAGACGTTTCAGACGCTGATTCTCTTCCTCAAGCTGGCGCAGGCGGCGCAGTTTTGTCACGCCCATGCCGCCAAACTTTTTCTTCCAGTTGTAAAATGTGGCTTCAGAAATGCCCATCTTTCTGCAGACTTCCTCCACCCGAGTGCCGGTTGCGGCCTGTTTCAGCGCAAATGCTATCTGTTCTTCGGTATAGCGGGTCTTTTTCATGGCGATGTGCCTCTCTGTGAGATGGAAGAAAGACCGGAGACTTCAGTTTAGCCTGACACTGTTTTCAGGGAGGAGATCAAAGGTTAAGCGGGATACTTACAGAGAACATTTCCCCAGCAATGGCACTTGAAAAACACAGCATACATATGATTAATGAAAAGTATCTAAACAAAGCTACTGACCTCAATATCATTAAGGACTGGAAGGGAGTATCTTTGATCTTATAGACTGGCAAATGGACCTTCCTAAAAGCTTATAGCTAATAATTCCATCAACATTCAACTCATTCGTAAAGATATGCCCAGGGGCTTTTGAGTCGAACGTATAAATAAATAACTTATTATCTTTCATTGCATAAAAAAGAACTCCATCGAAACCAGAAACTTGATCATCAGAGTAAGATGATAATATTTTGGCAATCTGAGTTCTGGATGATAAATCTGTTATGGATTTTATTAGTATATTGTCATCAATACCTTTTGGGAGCGTATTCAAATATACGTTATCAATATAAGGGGTATAATCATTTTGATCGCACGAAGGAGTGTGAGGATTGTCCACACCGTAATAATTTCTAAAAAAGCCATCAAGGACATATTTATAATCATTTGCAGAAGGCAATGCCTTTACAAGTAAGGATATTCCTCCGGGATCACCTGCTATCACTCTCAATGACAACAACAGTAACATACTTATAGCTATAAAATTTTTCATCGACCGCCACCTTCATCTTTCACAGATTTAGTTTTGCTATCAAATCCGAAAAAATTATTGATTTTACTGAGGGTTGATAATCCATGCTTATCCTCATGAGAAAGTATGATTGGGATCAATTGCTAATGATTCACGAGAAAATTTTTTGCGCTGATAGTAAATAGCCATTTGAAAAAGCATCATTTCATATTGATAAGCTCCCCCCCCAATTCATCAAGTGTTTTCTCTCCCGAGAAAAGCTGTCGGCATTTACTGTCAATTACAGCATCATCTTTATCTCTTGGGAATATAATTTTCATTTTTCTTGCTATATCCCACACACCTGGGAATGAATCAACCGCACAATCCAAATCGTTTGGCGCAATATATTCTCCATTGACAGATATTTTCCCTAGATATATTGAACCACCAGGGTAAAACAAGCTATTCTGATCTGGCTCAGATGAGGAATTACTCCAAAAACCTTTGCCTGACAAAAGGTTTTTATTCCCATTAAACTTAGATACTATCGCCTGATATGACCTAAAGTGAGCATCAATCACAACTAATGCCAGAACTAATTTTTTTTCAAAATTAACATCTATAATAGAAGAAATTGAATTATTAAAGTAATGAATAGAATGAATTCGAATTGACTGTCCTTTGCAATCTATAAGCTCCTTAACATCAAGATATTTATTTCCTGATGCTAAAAGCACGCCTAAATGATCACTAGTTAGAGAAATACCTCCAGCACCAGAGATTAATGAATCATTCCAATTTTCTATTTTGCATGAGTAATCCGTATTTAATTGATCATCGTGAACATTTACATATCCAGCTTTATCCTTATCTAAATGGATGCTTACACCATCGATATCAATTGTGTTGTAATATCCAGCCCAAGAATTAAGAGCAGTAGCACAAAGCATCATAAACAAAAATGAATTAGTTTTAAACTTCATCATCAATCATCTCTTTTGCTTTTTTAGTAGCTATTTTCCTTTCTGCAATTCCTTTATCTGCACCATTTATATTTTTAGTTACTTTCAAAATAATGCTGTCATCATCAGATTTCCCAATTTTGTCCTCATCCATAATTTTGAGAACTTTAGACTTAAAACAAACTATAAAAAAACCACCTGTATCAATACAGTTATATGCATTTTCTGTCACTTTCTGAGGGTTTCCTATTTTTGGTGGTTTTTTCTTCATACCGGCTGAATTTTTTTCTTGTACTCCGGGTCATCCCACCAATATTTATCAAAGTCATTTTTTGACAACCAACCTCGATATACCCAGTAGCTTGAATATGTGTTAAGTCCAGTTAGCATTTTAAACCCTCTACCTCTGAATTTTTGTGCATCTACATCTCCACAGTTACCGTTAATCCAGCTATAGGATCCTGTGATATACCCTCCACGGGAATTGTATTTTTTCCCGGAGAAATAGTTATCCTTCTCGGCTTTAAGAGCTCCGTACCAATGACCTAGCTTAGTAGTTTCATTAAATGTTGATGCTTCAACAATCACACCACCTTGCTGAACACCATCAACAATAATTTGTTGCTGGCTAGTTTCTTGCATGGACAATAAATAACCTGATTCAACTGCACCCTGCCCTAAAAAATGACAAATTCTATTTGCATCAGATAAGTTATACTTTCGCATGATTGTATTTATGTCCGCATAGTACTCTAATGTAATATTTTTAATACCTTCAAGTGCATTTTTATTTTTTTTACTAGCATTCGCCGTCATTACTTTTTCAATTACTTCAGAGTCGAGCCAACTACATTTCCTGAAATGTCGAATAAATGATTTTGGCTCAAAATGCCACAACCGGTCAGAACTCAACGCTCCAGAATCAAAGCATAGTGCTTCCGCATGGGATTTAAACTTTGCATAATCGGCTTCCGTCATCGGTTCATGCTCTTCATTTCCCGTTTTCAGCCACGAAAAACGGATGTCGATCGTACTTTTTTCCCATTCAAATGGGAAATGACAGATTAGCTTCCCGCACTGGTTATCGAAGTCACCAACTTCGTGAAGTTTCTTGATAATAGCTGAATTACACTGGCTGTTGCTATCACTATCGTCATCTACCATCTGCCAGCCCGTCCAGTGAGGGAAATCAGCGTCACTAAACTTTTTAATACTGGAATCAGCAAGGTTGATCACCCCTTTACCACCCGGGTAATTGACTGTCATCCATAATGGTGCGTCTGCCGGTACCAGTGTTTCATGGTCCGTGTTGATCACTCGCCCAAAGCGAAGTAATTCAAACCCGGCACTTGGGCTCTCCTTATAATTCCGCATCGCGGTTTTATAGAGATTGTATTCGTAGTCATCACCATCTGCATTAACCAGTGGTTCACCCAGCAGATCATATTTTCCGTCAGTCTGCGTATTTTTCTGACGAGTAACCATCGTGCACTTGCCTTGGGCCAGAGTCATGCTGGCATACAGAGGCACATTGCTGGTATATAGTTCAGAAAGTCCGGTGGTAGAAATGCTGTTATCTGCTGGAGCCTTGTCATAAAACTTTGTCTGCGGTGGCAGATAAAAGTGAATATCACCATAAACCGCATCGGTGCGGCCATTCTTCGAAATATCCAGCTCTCCTGTTTTCCTGCCCGTTAGCTTGCTGATGTTGTCATCATCGCAGAAAATCTGGAAATGGAAAGCATTCACTCCATCAACCATGCCTGGAAGGCCTATAGGATCCTTACGGTAAACTTTATCACCGGCTTTAACAGTTTCAGCCAGCGACTTCAGATGCATGTATAAGGAATAGAAAGCCACTTTTCCTTCATCACCGCTACCGATCTCGGTTTCATGCTTTATGAGCACATAACCATCATTACTCCCCTTTGTATTGGGTTTATCGGCGTTGATGTTGAATGGTGCTAGGTCGCGCTTGTCTGAGCTTTTGCGGAGTGAAATGACGGTACCGTCAGCTATCGCCCGCACGCTCTCAGCAGGCCTTCCAAGATGTTATTACCTGTTTATTTCTGAATATTAATCTCATATTGTTTTTCAAAATATTGCCCCGCACTAGCAACAACCCCGCCCCTAATATTAATTGTTACAATCCCTTGCAACTGAGGCTTACCTTCTATAGTAAAGTTATTATATACATATTTTGTGTAATATTTTTTTTCAGAAAATACTAATTTCAATCCAGAATTTGATGGGTGAATTTCATAACTCAGATCAACAACTGGTCCTGTACCTCCAGAGATGGTGATTGGAACATAATATTCCTGATCTATATATCCACCTGGTAACTTATTAGGCTCAAATACAAGGTGATTGCCACAGCCAGTTAGAAAGAAAGAAATTACAAAAGCTCTTAGATAGTGATTCATTTTTAATCATGATATTTTTGTAAATACCATCCCCCCAAAAGTATGGTTTAGAAATTCTCCTAATTTTAATGATACTCGAAGCGAGTTATCTTTAACTTCACCCCATGAAAAAAGTCTCAGCGAGACAAGCTCTTCTAAACTCGTTTCGTTAGTGATTATCCAGATTAAATTCCTTCCTCAATTTTCAAAAAACTCCATCTCTAAATTACCAGGGATAAGATCTTTCGATTATTTCGTCAGGCTTTTAGGATTACGGTAAAAAAACCTGGTGTTACTTGTGCCCACCTTGACATACCCACTCTTTTAAAACCACTCGATATCACCCCTCCAAATTGTAATACCGGCGACCACATTGTCTACTTTAATATCATTAAAGACATGATCTAAAATAAATTCAATCAACATTTATTTGATATTTTTTAGTAAACACCTGTGATTTTGAATACATAGATGCATATGTTTTTGCAACTATTTCAACGGTTATCACACCTTTTATTCTGGGCACTCCACTTATTACAAGTTCGTTAGGGCTGCTACCTTTGTTAAAGTCATTTTTTTCATTCCCCATAAAGCTTGGTTCTATATCCAGACCGGAATTATCAGGAGTTAATTTTGCTCTAAAATTACTTGAAATAAAAGAAATAACCTCTCCACTCCCCTGAAATCTCATAACCAAACCTTGCTGATAAAACGTCCCTATCTTGGCATTTTTCAACCGCCCCCCACTTGGATAAAACTCTATTTTACCTGAAGAGCAGGATGCTAAAAAAACAAACAAACAGATTAGATATTTTTTCATAAAACTATTCTAGTGATTTAAACACCACCCCTCCAAAAATGCTTCCCATTACATCTGAAAGAGCAAGATGCCTCTTAATCTGATTTTTTACCTTACCCCAAGAGAATAATTTCAATTGAACTAACTCATTTTCCTTAGTCGTTAATGAAATGACCTCACCATACTGTGTGGTTATAGGTCCATCCCAAACAATCCAATGATTCTTAGCCGTGACAGTGGAGTCAAATCCATCAAGTATACCAGCTGATATCAAAGTAACAACTCGACAACCTTTTCTAATATACTCATTGAGGGTACTTAGTTCTTTCAGATTTACGTGCGATAGCCCGACATTACTAAACTCTTTTTGATAACCAGCACTTACAAACCATTCAGTAAGCGCTCCCCATAATGTTATCCCTGAAGCCTGGTCATCAATTTCGTCATAACTCATAATGGAATTTTCGGAGTCCCTTAAAGAAGCGAGGGTTATCCAATCGATCCCCTTCACTCGTTCTCCATAAGCATCATAGAAAGCCCCCATAGGATGCCGACAACTATTGCTTGGAACTATATTTAACGCACCTATTTTAGTTTTCCCATACAACCAAAGCTCATTAACTGCTTGTTTATAAATATCAGGTCTATCCATTAACAGGCAATAAAAAAATGATGCTGGCCCACACAAACTAGTATCCCCTTGATTTGGATAACTACTGCGATTCATCCTCGAAAGGATCTGATGTTCTATCTTATTTTTATCGAAGGGATCATCAGGACTACCTACAGGATACTCTTTTGCAATAAACGCTCTTTTCTGACAGGTAATCTGCACAGTATGTATATTATCCTCACCCTTATCATTAACCGGTTTTGTCTGCGCCTTTGTCTCAAAATAACAAACATTTTCACGCTTATTTTTAGAATATGCTTGCCCTGATGCCATTTCACCAAGTGTGTACATCTTTTTCGCAGGCGAGGAAAGCACAGAAAACAACTTACCTCCGTGCTTGCGATATAAGTTCATTTCCATTATGTAGATTACAGATAACCCATCCTCTGTGTCATTCGTTTCATGGGACTGAGTTTGATAATTTGATGTTACTGGTTGTTGCGCCACTGACAGTAGTATATGTTTTTTATTACTGGCATCAGTTCTGTAAACATTCAGATCGTAAAAAAGGTCGACTGCTGAAACATTCGATTCAATCTTTGTATAAATATTATATTTAGGCATTGATGGCCTCCGGTATCATATGCAGCAGAACATCCTGTATCTGTGCAGAAGTAAACAACTTCGTATACCCCTCGCCATCACTGACACCCTCTAATACCGAGCCATCAGCCAGAAAGGCCCTGTAAGGAGTATTCATCATCGGCACCCCATTATCATCTGTACACAGGTAGCGAATATTATGGCTGCCGTCATTTATCGCATTAGCTAAAGGTGCAATGTCAGGCTTATGCTGCGCTTTTTCCCGCCTGACGTAATACCCGGCCCTTGTTCTGTACTCACCTGCCGTCGCTGATTCAATGCCACTGGCATTGAGCGTGATATAACTTCCCCCGCCGTTTATCGTGACCCGTTTTTTCGCAATAATTTCGATACTGTCTTCCGTGCTGACAATGCTGATTTCCTTCCGGGCAAGCAACGCCATCAGGTCATTCTGCGCCTGCATCTGTACCGGTCCCTGGTTCGCTATCAGCCTGATCCCAAGCTTTCGCACATACACGCTCAGCGCACTGCCCACCCCGATGAACAGATTTTTCACCACGCTGACGTCTGCATTCTTTCCGGCTGTGGCAATCAGGTTATGCCCGGCTGAGACCTGCAAATGCTCCCCGCTGGTCAGCGCTATCCCCTCCGGCGCGCTGACCAGCAGTACCGATTTTTTGAGGTCTGTCAGCTGCTGCTCCAGCAGGGTAATTTGCGCCTGGAGATCGGCCGGGTTCGCGGTCGCCTTCTGCGCGTCACCGGAGATGGACATCATCTGCTCCCGGGCTTCGGCCAGATTGCTGACCGCCGGCTCCATATCCAGCACCTGCCCCTGAGCCTGCGCCTGTCCGTCCGCGCTGATAAAAATACCCTTCTGTGCCCGGATAGCGCCCCAACTGTCGGTTCTCAGCTCAATGCCTTCGCCGCGCGGCTGCTTTTCAGCATCCACCAGATGCCCGAGATTGAGCTGGCTTTTACCGCCGTACTCCGTCGAGAGCTTGATATGTTCTTTCCCGCGCTCATCGTCGAGGCGGATTTTGTTGTTGGCCGGGGTGCGCAGGACGTTACGTTTGTCATTGCGAATGGTGACGTGGTCGCCGTGCGCCGAGTCGTGCAGCACGCCCGCGATATACGGCCGGTCGGGGTTACCATCCTCAAAGCCAATCGCCACCTCCGTCCCCGCCAGCAGCGGCAGGTGCAGGCCGTAGGTGTCTCCGGCATACGGCCGCGACTGGCGGACCCACAGGCTCTCGAACCCGGTTTCCCAGCGCGCCCGGTCAAACAGCATATTCACCCGGTAGCGTCCGTGTTTGTCGATATGCCCGTAGGTGTCGTTTTCCCGGGTGCTGGTCACGCGGGCCGGCAGCGTCCCGGCCATCACCGGACGCGCGCCGGGCTCAGGCCGGTAGCCGACGTCCGGGCTGTCCGGTATGCCGGCAAACTCCACCGCAAAATCCGCATCGCGCCGGGCGTGGCTGTGCATCGCCGTGACGAGCACGCCCTCAGCAAACTCCCTGGCCACCTCCTCTCCGCCGATGACCGTCAACACCTGTCCCGGGCAGAGCGTCGGGCAGCTGGTGGTGGCCTGCATCCGGGTCTGGCCGTTAAGATAACGCTCATGGCGAAGCCGGGCGTAAAACGCCCCGGACTCCGGCGCCGGATGGCGGTCATGGACATTCCCCGCGGTCAGGTAGTTATCTCCCCAGTGGTAAGCCTCACCAAAGGTGGTGGTCTCCCCGCGGGTGACATCCACCTGCGCGTTCATGTCCGCCGTCGCCTCGCGGTAGTTGTAGTCGCGGGTACTGACCTGCTGCTCCACGACGCGGTGGCGGCATGCCATCTCCCACACCGCGTCCACCCCGGCCGACTGCTGCCCTGACGGCGGGACCGAAGGCAACGTCAGCCCCTTCTCATAGCCCTGCTGACTGTCGCAGAACTCAGCGACGTCGATGTGCAGCCGCGTGTCGGCGGTAAAGCGAAACCAGATCCCCACCTCACCCAGCAGCCGGGTGATAAAGCGCAGGTCATCCTCGCCGTACTGCATCACCTGCTCGCGGCGCGGATACGTTTTTGTCAGCGAGAACAGAAAATCCTGACCGCGCAGGCCGTGGCGCTCGCGGAGGATTTTTTCCACAATCTGCGGAACGGACTGGTCCTGGTAAATGGCGTTCTGGTGCGAGCGGTTAAGCAGCGCCAGGCGCGGCTGAAGCGTCAGCGCGTAGTGCGTTTCATCCCTGGAGGTACTGAGCCGTTCAAACCCCGTCACCACGCCCTGGATCACCCGCACGGGTTGCTGAACATTGATGCCGAAGCCCTGAGCCACCGGCGCCTGCAGCGTCAGGGAGGCTGCCTTCATCAGCATCATCTCTTTGCTGATGGCATGGTCTGCGCTGGTGAATTCAATACGGTAGCGGAACGGCTGGCTCAGGGCTTCATCGCCCTCGAAGGCCAGCACATCAAGCCCGGCTTCACATCCCTTCACCGAAAGCAGGTGGTGGTTATGGCTGAACAACAACGATTTCACGCTACTCATCGGATATTGTCCCCTCGTCAAACGCCATCACGACGCCTTCCTCTTCGTGATACCCCAGCGTCACCTGGCGCGGTTTCTGCCCCGCCGCCATATGGCTCAATAGCTGCTGACTCAGTGCCGGCAGGATCTGCTGATTGAGCAGACTGTCGACGTTACGGGCGCCGGTATCCGGCAGCAGGCAGGCCTCGGTCAGCGCGTCGAACAGGCTCTCGCTGAGGGTGGTGGTGATTCCGTAATGGCAAGCCAGACGCTGACTTACCTGCCCGAGCTTCATGCCGACAATGGCGCGCAGCGCTGCCGCCGGCAGCGGACGGTAAATCACCGTCTGGAAGCGGGCCAGCAGCGCCGGCTGGAAGTGGCCGCGCAGTACCGGGCGCAGCAGCTCGTGCAGGTCTGATTCGCTGGCCTCCGGCTGTTCATCCAGCAACTGCATCAGGAGGTCGCTTCCGAGGTTGGCGGTCATCAGGATCACGGTGTTGCGAAAGTCGATTTCACGCCCCTCGCCGTCGCGCATTCCTCCCCGGTCGAAGACCTGGTAGAACAGGTTCATCACATCGCGATGGGCCTTTTCCACCTCATCGAGCAGCACCACGCTGTAGGGGCGTTTGCGCACCGCCTCGGTCAGGATCCCGCCCTGGCCGTAGCCGACGTAGCCGGGCGGAGAACCCTTCAGCTGGCTGACGGTGTGCGGCTCCTGGTACTCGGAGAGATTGATGGTGATCAGCGCTTTCTCGCCGCCGAACAGCGCATCGGCCAGGGCGAGCGCCGTTTCCGTTTTGCCGGTGCCGCTCGGCCCGACCAGCAGGAACACCCCTTGCGGACCGTTCTCCGGCGTCAGGCCGGTTTTCGCGGCGCGCAGGCGCCGGGCAATAGCGCTCAGGGCCGCCTCCTGGCCAACCACCCGTTTGCCGAGACTCTCTTCCAGACTCAGCAGCTCCGTCTGCTCATCTTTCATTAGCGAGGAGAGCGGCACGCCGGTCCAGTCGGCAATCACCGTCGCCACGGTGCGGACGTCGACGTCCAGCCCGAGCAGCGGATTGCCCTGCTGGACGGCGATAAGCGCGGTTTGTAGATCGCTAATTTCCGCCTGGCGGGAGATATCGCGGCGACAGGCGAGCAGCGCTTCCGTCAGCTGCAGCTCCTGACCATACTGAGTTTCAAGGGTATCCAGCGCCAGAATAAGGCGGATCTCCTCCTGCTCAATGGCCGCCAGCCGATCGCCGCGGGCGCTGTTGCCCAGCGCAATATCTTCCAGCAGCGCCTGCTTCTCCATTGCCAGCGCGGTGAGCTGCGCCTTCATGCGGGTCAGCGGCTCAGGCACGGTATCCAAACTCATACGCAGGCGGGCGGAAGCGGTGTCGAGTAAATCCACTGCCTTGTCCGGCAGCTGGCGACCGGTGAGATAGCGTCGTGACAGCGTCACGGCGGCGCGCACCGCATCATCCGTGATATGCACGCCGTGGTGGTCGGCATAGCGGGACTTCAGGCCGCGCAGCATCAGGCAGGCGGTGTCGTCGTCCGGCTCATCCACCTTGACCATCTGAAAGCGGCGCTCCAGCGCGGCGTCGCGCTCGAAGTACTGCTTGTATTCACTCCAGGTGGTGGCGGCGATAGTCCGCAGTTCGCCCCGGGCCAGCGCCGGCTTCAGCAGGTTGGCGGCATCCGCGCCGCCCGCCTGATTACCCGCGCCGATGATCGTGTGCGCCTCGTCGATAAACAGTAGCACCGGCGAAGGCGACTGCTGTACCGCCTCAATGATATTTTTCAGCCGCTGCTCGAACTCGCCTTTGACCCCGGCGCCGGCCTGCAGCAGACCGAGGTCAAGGGTGCGCACCGACACTGGCTTCAGCGCGTCGGGGACGTTGCCTTCGGCAATGCGCAGCGCCAGGCCTTCCACCAGAGCGGTCTTGCCCACGCCCGGCTCACCGACGAGGATTGGGTTGTTTTTTCGCCGACGGGAGAGAATATCCACCATCTGGCGGATTTCCGTGTCGCGTCCGAACACCGGGTCAATCTGGCCGTCTCTGGCTTTGGCGGTGACGTCGAGAGTGAATTTGTCCAGCGCGTTCTGCAGCGCCGGGTTGAGCCCATCCGCATTCAGTTCGCTGCCCGCAGGACGCCCCACAAATTCCACGTCCCCGCCATGGGGCTGCGCCAGCGCCGCTTCCTGCTGCGCTGGCGGACATTCGTCGGACTGGGCATCAAGCAAGGGGCGCAGGCGTTCCAGCTGACGCTGGCCCAGCGTTAACAGCGGCCACAGGCCATCGCACTGGATCAGATTCTGTTTTTCAACCAGCGCCATCAGCAGGTGAACACTGCGGATCTGCGCTTCGCCGCTGAGAGAGGCAATCAGCCAGGCCTCCTGCATCAGCCTCAGGGTATGGTCAGAGAGCTGGGGACGATGACGTACCGAGCGCGGCTGTTTATCCAGCCAGCTCAGCAGATCCTGCCACAGCGCATCCATATCCCATTCATAGCGCCGCGCCAGCACCGTCAGATCGCCTTCCCCCTGTTCCAGCAGCTTAAGCAGCCAGTGCTCGGGCAGGATCTCGGCATGCGCCCGGGTCTGGCACAGGGAGGCCGCCCCCTCCATTGCGCGGGCACAGCAGGGATTAAGACGGCGTAACAGGCTGGCTGGATTTTCCATGAGATCCTCTCTTATTGTTTCCGGACACGCTACCGCCCGTCGCTGTTCCTGAACAGGAACCCCAAGCGCACAAGGTCAGGCAGACAGATTGTGTTTTTCTTTGCTGAGAACCCGTATCTCAGGCGCTCAGCAAAAAACGGCGGGCAGAGAAACGCTGCCCGCATCAGGCGATCGCCCGCAATAATCCCCGGCCGCAGAGATAACGATGCGGCCGGGATGAGCGAACGTCGCCTGCGCGCCAGCGGCGCGAAATATGACGGGCAATTACGCGGTGGCGCGTTCGTTCCAGCTATCGGAGTGAATGATGTTGCCGTCTTTATAGGTCCAGGTGATCTTCTCGTAGCGCAGCTCAATCTGTTCCAGATGGTTGTGCTTCTCGTAGGCGGGGTTTTTGATGTCGTGCATCAGGGGATTCACTTTCACCACCTTGACGTTCTCAAGTTTGGTATTGAAATACTCCACTTCCTGGCCGGCATCGTTGATTCGGTACCACTTAAACTCGGCGGACTTCAGGGTCTGACCGGTGGTCACCGCCTTGTACAGGTAGGGGCTGGAGGAGTCGATCTCCTTGGTGAACAGGAACGGCGTATGAATACGCGTGCCGGTCAGTTTGCCGGTGTTGTTATCGGTCGGGATGTACAGGTTATGCTCCTGAGCCACCACTTCGATACTGCCTTCACGATCCTGAACGTCGACAGACCCTTTAATGTCCGCGCCGCCGTCGTCTTTCAGCCAAAGATAAACAGGAATTGCCATGGAATTACTCTCCATTGTGTAGTGAAGCGCCATCATCCTGGGATGACGCAGAGGGTTGGTCCGGTAACCGGCAGGCGTCTACCTGCGGCACCAGACTGATTTCGACACGACGGTTCAGCGCACGGCCTTCCGGCGTATCGTTTGTTGCAATTGGTCGGCTTTCGCCATAGCCCTGAACGGCAAAGCAGCTGTCCGGCACGTCGCCGGTATCGCGCATCCAGTCGCGGACCGATTCCGCACGTTTCAGCGACAATAGCTGGTTGGCTTTTTCCTCACCCACGCTGTCGGTGTGACCCGCCACCACGATCAGCCACCCGGGCCTGGCCTTAATGTCCATCAGCGAGCTGACCAGCCGCTTTGTCGAACCAGGCTTCAGTACCCATTTCCCGGTATCGAATAGCGACATGCTGTCAAGGCGGATGACGTTCGGGGCAACGCGCTGCACCGGCCTGGGCGGAGGCGGAGGCGGCACGTAACCGCGAATCGCCTCCAGCAACGGCAGGCGAATCTGCTCCCCGCGATATAAGCCCAGACTCAGGCGCAGCGGGACGCCGTTACGCGCCCAGCTATCAAGCAGCGCGGCATCTTCACGCAGCACCCTGACAGCGCTGGCTTTTGGTCGATAATCATCCATCGCAATCCGCTCATAACGGGCAATATCGACGCCCACGCGCTGCAGCAGTTGTCGATTATTCCAGCCACTGCTGAGCAGCGCGGCGACAGCCGCGAGGGTGAAAATCGCGAGCGCCGCGCGCCAGGCCCTGCCTCGTGGCGTGAGTCCCCGTCCCGCCGGTAACTGCGGCAGGATGAATTCCGGCAAAGCTGAAGCGTCCCCGGTGTCGCTCTCATCTGGCTGCCAGCCAGCTACCCGCGTCAGGCCGCTATGTCGGGATAACCACGTCGTCCAGGCCGACGATGCCAGACTTCCGGGCAGCGAGGGCCCGAGGCCCCACAGCGCGGCCGCAGGGGTCAGAGGTGGCAGGTCGGTATTCTCTTCCGTCAACACGGCATGGACGTGCTGTTCAGACCAGCCCATCAGGCTGTTCATCAGCACCTGCTGCTCCAGCGCGGCCGCCCCGCCGGCGCGTACCCAGGCCGGTACGGAACAGGGGGCGCAGGAGGGCTGCCAGACTTTCACCGCTTCACCCGGTATCGCCGCCTGCCACAACAGGTCGCGACTCATCGCGCTGCCCACCTGCCCCTGCAGCGCCAGCGGTACGGCATACCCCGTCTGCTGGCGCAGCTGGCTGAGTTGCCAGCGCAGGGCCAGCAGAGCGCTGGTCAGCGCATCGCTTTGCGCATGCCGCTGCGGGCAGACGCAGAGCAGCACCGACAGCTGAGGCCCCCATTCCGGCCGCTGGCTCAATACCTGGCGCGCGACCTGCTGCAGCTCCTCCGTCTTTTCCACGCGGATCCAGCAGCCCTGTTTGACGACTCGCACCGGTGACGCTGGCGGCCAGACACACGGCAGGTCGCCGCAAACGAGGACCACCGGCTGGCGATAAGCGCCCTCCGGGAGAGGGTCCAGGGTTGATGCGACGTTACGTCCGGTACGACGACTGGCGATGCGCCAGATCCCGATGATCAGGGCCAGCGTGACCAGCAGAATGAGCCACGCCCCCCAGCGGGGAACCGGCAAAAATAGCAGGCACACCAGCGCACTCAGCAGACTGGCCCACAGCGCCAGCCCACGCTGCTGCGCGGGGCTCATTTCACCTCCCCCGGTAACAAGGTCAGCAGCAGGTGATCGAGCCAGTGGTTGAGTCCCCACCACAGGGCGAGTACCACCACCACGCTCAGGCCAATACGTACCGGCCATGGGGCCAGCCAGCCGCTTATCCCCAGACCGGCGCGACTCTCTACCAGTACGGGAGCGGTAGCCGGGCACTGAAAAGGAGGAACACGCTCACCGAGCGCGTTGACCAGCTTCAGGCGCTCGGGGTCGTGGAGGGAGCGAAAGCTGCCAATAAAACCCAGCAGCATCACCCGCTGAAAACAGGTGACCACGGCCAGGTTGGGCGCCGGTTCACGCAACACATCACGCATCCGCTCGCACAGGGTGTCGCCGGCGTCCATGGTGCCGAGGAAGTGCCCCTGCAGCGGAATGTCATACCACTGCAGGCAGGCCTCATCCTCCACGCCGCGCCCTTTCACGGCTTCATCGAGCAGCGCGCACTGGGCGGTGAGAATATGCTGACAGCTGGCGTCATCAAGCCCGCTCGCCTTCAGCTCATGTTGCACGCGCTCGACATCAGCAATACAGCGCTGCCATAGCGTGTACCCTTCCTCATCGCGGAACTGCGGGCCGTGGCGCAGGCTGATAACCTGCAGCCAGGTGTTCTGCAGCAGCGCATCAATATCAATGGACGCGGCGTTGCCGCGTTTAGGCTCATTCACGTTCGTAGTACCGCAAAAAGTTCAAGATCAGGCTCACCGAGCATCCCCGGGACGTAAAACATACAGGTGCCGCTCTGCAGCATTTCCGTTGCCAGAGGGTGGGACACATCGAGGCTGAAATACTGATTTTCCAGACGCAGCGGGATCGCCGCCGGCACATGACGCAATGGCGTGAGGGGCACCCCTGTCCGCGAGGAGTTGACGATGGCTTTGACATGATCCGGACTGCCCACTTTGCACTGGCGCGGAAACTGCTCCTGCAGTTGGGCGGCCGGTACCGACGAACGAACCGACAGGTAGTAATCAGCCCCTTCCCGCAGCCGGGCATCGTGCAGACGCGCCTGCCAGAAGTGCAGCCGGGCATCATGCTCCAGGGCAATCGCCACCACCCGCGATGGCAGGCTCGCCTCCAGCAGGTCGCTCAGTAAATCAAACAGCGGCGGAAAAACCGCGTTCAGCTGGTCATGCTGATAGATCGGGACGGCATTCGCCTGATGGGTGAGCGAAAAGGTCAGCAGGCTACCAGCCAGGCGCGCCAGCTCCGGGTAGAGGCGTTCCGGCGGGCTTTGCCGGTAACGCAGAAAGTACCCCAGCACCGGCTCGGCGCTGTTCAGCGCATTCAGCAACCAGAACAGAGAGACATCAGCCACGGCAAAATCAGCCATCCGTTCATTGCTTTCGCGACGCATGGCCATCAGGCGCGTCAGACGAGCCCGGAGCTGGACGAGCAGCTGTTCAAGCTGCGTCGCCAGCCAGCGGCTGCCCTGGATCTGCAGCAGCGGCGGGAGAAACGTCTCGTCGATAAGCCAGGCCCCCTGCGAGTCCCGCTGCAGGCGAACAAGCGGACAGGTCAGGTAATCGCTGTTGTCCTGGTGGGCGAAGCGGAGGGTCAGCTCCGGCTGTATGACGGCAATCTGCCGGGTATCATCCCCGAACTGGTTGCGGACATCGCGCCAGCGCTGCCGGAAGCGCGCCGGCCTTTCGGCCACCTCCTCCGGCTTCAGACAGTTGCCGCCATTCGCCTGCATCAGGGGCAGCGCCAGCACGATCACCGCCTCGCCGGACGCGCCGTCCAGCGACAGCGCGGACGGCAGCGCATCGGCATTGTCCGTATCAATCATCGTGCCATCCTGGAACCGGACCTGCAGCCTGTGAGCCTGCAGGCGGCCCAGTTTGAGCATCTCTGGTTCGAAGGTCGCCTCAACCACTCCCCAGGGGTGGTTAAGACCCATCCGGGCAATCACTTCCGCAGTCCAGGCTGCATACGCAGCCTGCTGTTGAAAATGCTGAGGCGACACCATAATGCCCCGGCCCCACAACGGACGTTCCGTTTTCATCATCGTCCGAACCTACGCCTTCGCCTTTGGCATCTGGCTAACCAGCGACAGATTGACGTCCATCCCCTCGACCTGGAAGTGCGGCACCGCGTACAGCTTCACGCGGAAGAAGCCCGGGTTATCCTCGATATCTTCCACCACCACGCTGGCATCGCGCAGCGGATGGGAGGCCTGCAGCTCGTCGCCGGGGTCGGTCATTTCGGTCACCAGGCTCCGCACCCAGGTGTTCAGCTCCAGCTCCAGCAGACGCCGGTCCTTGGTGGTGCCGATATTCTCGCGCTGGATCATCTTCAGGTAGTGCGCGATGCGCGACAGCAGGAAGATGTAAGGCAGACGCGCGTTGATACGGCTGTTGGCGGTGGCGTCGGCGGTATCGTACAGCGCCGGTTTCTGCGCGGAGTTGGCCGAGAAGAAGCAGGCGTAATCGCGATTTTTGTAGTACGACAGCGGGATAAAGCCCAGGCTGGCGAACTCAAACTCCCGCGTCTCCGGGATCATCACCTCGGAAGGGATCTTCACCTGGTTGCCGGTGCCCAGATCGTACAGGTGGATGGGCAGATCTTTCACCGCGCCGCCGGCCTGCGGACCGCGAATTTGCACGCACCAGCCGTTGTTAACAAAGCTCTTCACCATATTGGATGCGAAGGAGAACGCCGCGCTGGTCCAGAGATATTTTTCGTGGTCCGGGCCCTTCACCTGCTCGACATAGTTGAAGCTGCGCACCGGCACGGTGTCCGGGCCGTACGGCAGACGACCCAGCACGCGCGGCATCACCAGGCCGATGTAGCGGGCATCGTCAGTTTCGCGAAACGCCTTCCAGCGAATATATTCCGCGCGATCGAAGTAGTTGCCGATATCCTTAATGGCAGCCACCTCTTCCATGGTCTCTTTCAGGAAGAAGGCCGGGCCGACGGCGCCGATAAACGGCATATGGGCGGCCGCAGAGACGCGGGAGATATTGCGCAGCAGCGCCACATCCTGCGGGCTGGCGTCGAACTCATAGGCCGAGATCACCGAGCCGATCGGCTCGCCGCCGGGAGTGTCATACTCCGCGGTATAGGTGTGCCAGTACAGGCCGCTCTGGATAAGCTCCGGCGCGTCCTCAAAGTCCTGGCGCAGATCGTCTTTGGCGACGTCGAGGATCTCCGTTTTGACGTTCTGCCGATAGTCGGTGTTGTCCACCAGCTGTTTGAGGCCGCGCCACAGGGATTCGACCTGCTGAAACTCCTGATGGTGCATCACCGCGTCCAGCTGACGGCTTATCTGGAAATCCAGCTCGGCGATATGGTGGTCGATCAGCGTTTTGTCGAGCTTTTCCACCCGCTGACCGGACTGACGGATGCGATCCATAAACACCTGCATCGCCGCGGTGAGACGCTCCGCCGCCGGCGCTTCGGAGAGCGCGGCATCGTCCAGAAAGTCGTTGATATCTCCGAGGTGAGACGCCGGGGCGAGATTAATTTTTTCAAACAGCGAGGCGTAAACGCCCTCGCCCGCCCTGTTTTCCTGCAGCGTGGTTTGCCCCTGAACAGGGGCGTTTTCTGTGGTAACAGACATTAGCATTTTCCCGGTTAATCCATTAACAGACTTGCCCCGCACTTATTTCGGGGCAAGCGCACTCATTTCGTCGCGTAATTCCTGGGACAGCGCCGGATCTTTCAGGATTGCCTCAAGCTCTTTTCTGAAAGTGGCGTTATCGAGCAGATTGGATTTGAGATCGCGTAATAAATTACGCATCGCCAGCATGGCGCGGAGTTGCGGAATTTGCCGGGCAACCTGCTCCGGTTCAAAATCTTTGATGTCGGTAAAACGCAGTCTGACGTTCTCCTCTTCGCCATTGCCGGCCAGCGTATTCGGCACCGAGAGGTTAACTTCCGGGCTAAATTCCGAAAGTACGCTGTTAAAATTATTTTTATTGACGTTGATTTTTTCTCTTTCCGATAAAGGCCGGTTTTCCTTACCATGACTAAAATCGCCAATGGTAAGCAGCTTCAGCGGCAGTTCGACCTTCTTTTGCGCGCCGCCGGTATGAAGAGATAATTTGAGATTAATGCGCGCCCTGGGGACTTCATTCTGGAACGTATCAGCCATAGCAGTTCCTTTCCTTAAGGAATAATTATTGAAGATATATTGATGTGAAACGTGACGATGATAAAGCAAAAATGGATTACCGATCAACTTAACCACCTAATAATTATATTTATTCATAAACACCCCCTTTCACCACGAAAATAAAAGCACCATGAATATCAATATTTGAAATGTGTAACAACAGTCAATGATAAATTCAATAAATAATGCACCAAAGGAATGTTTGCAATGGATACTATAAGGCGTGCTAAAACATTAAGCGGATGAATAAAGGAAACCATAGAGACGACCGGGGCAATATAATTCGCTCATTATGCAAATTTAGCGTAACAACGCAATAAATTACTCAGAGGGATAATATCTGGCTTCCATCCGATTGCCCCTTCGCGGCGGACGCTTAATAGTCCTGGCGCGAAATCTAAACGGTAACAATATTCTTCTGCTCCCCTTACTCCCCACAAACCGATTTTTTGCGGATAACGAGCCACAGCGCGATGTCGAACAAAGTTGTCGTTAGCAAAAAAACATGAGCCCGGTTACAAGACGCACACGACACCGTCGTCGGCATCCTGAACGGTTCGCATTCTGCAAGTCGCCAGGCTATATCTAAGACACCTTTCGCCCACAACGAGACACAAAGATGAGCAAGAAAATCCTAATGCTGGTCGGCGATTATGCCGAAGATTACGAAACGATGGTTCCTTTTCAGGCACTGCAGATGATTGGCCACCAGGTCGATGCCGTCTGCCCGGATAAAGCCGCTGGCGACTATGTCATGACCGCAATCCATGACTTTGACGGCGCCCAGACTTATAGCGAAAAGCCGGGCCATCGCTTCACGCTGAACGCTGACTTCGCCGCAGTAAAGGCCGAGAACTACGATGCGCTAGTGATCCCCGGCGGCCGGGCGCCGGAGTATCTGCGCCTGAACGAGGAGGTTATTAAACTGGTACAGGCGTTCGACGCCGCGCGTAAACCTATCGCCGCCGTCTGCCACGGCCCGCAGCTGCTGGCCGCCGCCGGTATTCTGCAGGGACGGACCTGCAGCGCCTATCCCGCCTGCGCTCCGGAAGTGCGCCTGAGCGGTGGGCACTATGCGGATATTGGTATCGACCAGGCGCATGTGGACGGTAACCTGGTTACCGCCCCCGCCTGGCCTGCTCATCCACAGTGGCTGGCCAAATTCGCCGCCCTGCTGGCGGAATAACCATACTGAGCCGGTGTTTTTGTTGAGCCACCCGCTCCCCTGCGGGAATCTATGCCTCAGCGCGGTGTTTAGTCTCGGGTAAACGCGCTGTTGTATGTTATGCCGATGGCGGGGATGCGCCACGATTTACCGCTTATCTTCAGGGGCCGGTTAAAAAACCAGCCCCTGAAAGATTTATCGCTGCCCTGACGGGCATCATCAATTCAGCAACGCGATCTGCTTGACCACTATTTCATTGATTTTATAGATTATTTCAGGAGTTACGTGTTCTTTGATATCGCGGTCAACAAATACCCGAATGCAATATTTGATGATTTGATACTGATTTAACTTATCACCACATTGAATTAACGGTTTTATTTCGTAGCGGTTCTTAAGATCTTTCACCAAAAGCTTAACTTCGGTTTTATCCAAGTCTTTAAAGGCGCAGTCGGAGACAATATCAACGGCAAATTCATGTGGTTTGAAATGAGGCTGTAATACAGAAGTCAATAACCCGGTGAGTTGACTCTTCCACGCCTTATTTTCCTTGTCAGCGATGTTAGCTTTATACACAGAGTGTTTGGCCTCATAGACCTTCGACCATGGGTGTCGGTTAATAATGTCATCAATTATTTTTTTATTAACCGCCTCGGTATCGCTGATATCTATCCATTCACCAACCTTGTCATTCAAAAAATAATCATCACTGCACGCCAAATAAAAATCCTTCAGCGCGTCGATGAAGCTTTCATCGCTATGGTCAACGATACGGTCGGTAACGTCAGCGATAATGACATTTTGTGGATCCTTGCTTTGCATAATCTCACATAATGTGCTCAACATCGTCGCAAAGGCGCGGTTTGTTTTATGGTAATACACCTGCGAGAAAAGGCTGGAGCGCGCCCCAATAAACTCAGCGATCGAATCAATCCCACTCTCTTTGTAAGCAAGGTACAATTTTCCCTGTTCCTCGACCGGGACAATTGACATAAACAAGCGATTGTAATCGTAGATGCCACACTTGACGCCGGAGAAATAGCCATCTCTGAGCAAGTAATCCATCCGGTCGGCATCGATCGGACAGGAAGAGATGATCGAGGTCATTAACGGCAGGATATCTGTTGCCTTTCCATTAATTTCCTCAATGATCTGTTGGTCACCGTATCTTTTTTCGATGATTTTTAACACATTTTCGATATTTATTTCGTCATCGACCTTACCTTGTTTTCTCAGATCATGATAAATCATCAGGCTGAACAACAGCGAAAGCTGTTCATGTTCAACTTTCTGTTCTGGCTTGCTTAATACATCAATGATTGAATGGTAGGCTGTGGGGAGAACATCGGAGAATTCGTGCTTACCAGGCATAAAACTCTCAAACTGGTGGGATACCGGCCCGTGCCCGATGTCATGCATCAGGGCAGCGAGTCTCAACTCCTGAATGTTGTGTTTTGGTATCTGATCGATATGACCAAACACATGGCCATCATCATATTTCTTTTGATACCGTATCGCATTCAGGCGTAAATTATTGAGTATTTCACTTGATAAATGCAGCACCCCGAGAGAGTGTTCGAAGCGGCTGTGCACCGCAGAGGGAAACACCTTATATAAAAAAGAGTTCTGTTTAATGTTGCGTAAGCGCTGGAACAGGGGGTGATTGATAAAGGCAATCTCGAGTGTCGTCAAACGAATAGTGCCGTGAATGGGATCAAGGATCTTACTGGTCAATTCATTTTCAAAATCCATATCTTAAATCCTTTCATATGTGCATTAAATATATTTAGCATATTGACTGTTTATTCAACAATAATCTTGCGCATTCAGGCAATAAGGTCAATCACTAATATTTAACGAGCAACGCGGCAGATCATTATTTCCTTATCTCTCCACAGCGTCGCGCTTTATCGGCATCCACTGACATATCGATTGACTACGGATGAAAACAGCCCCGGTTTTCTTCGCTCAGATGCGCATTCCCCCGGAAACCTCAATGCGCTGGGCATTCACCCAGCGATGATCATCGGATAACAGCGAGGCGATCATCGGCCCGATATCCTCTGGCAGGCCAGGTCGGCCCAGCGCCGTTATGTTCGCTACCGCCTGAGCGACCTGCGGGTTATCCCGCACCACCCCGCCGCTGAAATCGGTGGCGATGGCGCCGGGCGCCACGCAGTTCACCGTGATCCCGCGGCTGCCCAGTTCAAACGCCATATAGCGAGTCAGGGTTTCCACCGCGGATTTCATGATCGCATAGGGCGCCCGGTTCGCCATCACGATGCGGGTGAGGCCGGACGAGACATTCACTATTCGCCCGCCATCGGCCAGCAGCGGCAATAGTTTTTGGCTGAGGAAGAAAACGCCCTTCACATGGATGCGATACAGCGCATCGAATTCCGCTTCTGTGGCGTTAAGAAATCCCATGCCGCTGGCGTTGCCGGCATTATTGACCAGATAATCAAATTTATCGGCGCCCAGCTCCGTCAGCGCGCCCTGAAAAGCGCTAACAAATGCGTCAAAGGTGTCGATTTCGCCGGCGCTGAAAGGCAACGCGATCGCCCGGGCGCCCAGTGCTTCAACCCGTGTAACCACCTCGTTCGCCTCGGCAAGACGCGTTTTGTAGGTCAGTACTACATTTACGCCGCGCTGTGCCAGCGCCTCGACGGTCGCGCGTCCCAGGCCGCGGCTGCCGCCTGTCACCAGGGCGATTTTTGCGCTATTGTTCATGTTTTCTCCTTTTCTCTCTGCTGAAAACATGAGCGATTATAATCCCCTGAATGCCGACGATAAGACCGCGTTGGGCGACAGGATAGTTTTGCCAGCTGGAACAATGTCATGGATAAACTGGATACTCTGACCTTGTTTGTGCGCATCGTCGAACGGGGCTCATTCAGTGCCGCCGCCGCGGATCTGGGGGTTTCCCGGCCAGTAGCGACCGCGGCTATTAAAGCGTTGGAGGTCAGTCTCGGGGCGCGGCTGCTACATCGTACCACCCGGCACGTACGGCCGACGGCAGAAGGCTCGCTGTATTATCAGCGCTGCGTGTCCATTCTGGCGGCCCTTGAGGAGGCCAACCGCAGCGCCGGGGGGAGCATCTCCGGCACCATTCGGGTAGACGTGGCGGGCAACCTGGCGCGGACCCTGCTGCTGCCCGCGCTGCCGCAGTTTCTCGCCCGCTACCCGGACATTACGCTGCAGATCGGCGAAAGCGAGCGTGACGTCGATCTGGTTCGCGAGGGAGTCGACTGCGTCATTCGCGGCGGCCATCTCCCCGACAGCGAGATGATCTGCCGGCCGCTCGCCGGGTTGCAGGAGATCACCTGCGCCAGCCCGACCTATCTCGCCCGGTACGGCACCCCGCATACGATTGAAGGACTGACGGGGCACGTGATGATCGGGTTTGTTTCATCGCGCACGCAACGTACCTTGCCGCTGAGCTTTACCCAGGATGGCCGTCAGAGCGAGGTCAGTTTGCCCTGTCGGCTGCTGACTTCCGATGCCGACGTCGGCGCCGAAGCGGCAAGGCTTGGCTTTGGCCTGTATCAGGCGCCCTTGCCCCGCCTTGAGGCCGATCTGGCGTCGGGCGCGTTAACTGAAGTGCTGGCCGATTTTCGTCCTGCGCCGCTGCCGCTCTCCCTGCTCTATCCCAGTAATCGGCAGCTCTCTGCCCGGGTACAGGTATTTATCGACTGGGTGACGGCGCTGATGAAGCCTCCCCTGGCGCAGCAGGCATCCGGAAGGCTAAAATAACGTTTGCTATTATTCACGGCACGTGCGTTAATCGTTGAGTCGATTTACCAGACAAAAAGTTATTATCTGAGTACGTGTTCTCATCTCCAGGCGTTATCCCTGATACCACCTTCCTTTGAGCAGTCCCGTTAGTAGTTTGCTTTTTCTGTAAACAGGCCCTGTCAGATCCTTGTCGGCTCCTTAAAATGTCCGCCATCTGACCCAAAACCCGGCTTACCACCAACTAAAATCAGCCGCGTTAATTTTCCTGAAACGACCATTGTCTTTTCAACAGAACATCACCCATACAAGGTTTACATTATGATCGAACATATCCATTTTAGATGCCCATGCTGCCATGGCTCCCAGTACAGAACGTCCCAGTTTGACGTCACTGAAAAAAACCCTTTTGGTGCGAAATGCATTTTCTGCAAATCAGCCATGATGACATTAGATACCATCCGTCCTCATCACCTGGGCGTGCACTCCGCTGCCCAGGCACAGCAATAAGATGATGAAGCCGGTGAACGCGGGTGAGGAAATTTACCCGGTGATTCGCCCGGGGGCAACATCTGTTCCCTCACCCGCAGCGATCGTCGGTGGCATGGCTTAGGCGGGTATCAGGCAACGCTTCTATCAGGGTAGTCACGTTCTCCCCGGCGCCAGTTTCCACATTAAAATAGTCCACCGCACGCAGAATAAGCCGCAAGCCCCTGCCGCCTTCCGCTAACGGATCGACATCAAAGTGCTCATCGTTACGCGCCAGCGCCAGGCGTTCGGCAGGAAAGATCTCTCCCGCATCGATAAAGCGCAGCGTCACGCGGTCATTGGCAGCGAAAATTTCCCGGGAGACTGCCGCTTTAAAGGCCACTGCGACGGAAGCATCCAACCGACATGTCACCGGCCAGAGGATCAACTGTCACCAGTCAGCTGCCCGTGACGATCGTCTACCGCATTGACAACCGTCGCGGCAAACACGTGGGTGCTAACCAGCATACCGAGCCCGTCGCCGCGGCGCAGGCGGGGAGATGAAGATGGAGCCAATCGGTGCCGCGGTCAGTCGTGGATTTTCACCCCCAGACATCCGCGAACGAACTCAGGGTTGAAGTGTTTTACCGCTTCGCCAACATAGCCTAAATCCAGGGCGCTGATTTGCGCCATTTCGTTGTCTGTTAATACGAAATCCCAGATAGCAAAATTTTCTTCAATGCGCTCCTGGCGGGTGGATTTAGGGATCACCGTGACGCCACGCTGCACGTTCCAGCGCAGAACAACCTGCGCAATGGTTTTCTGGTGCGCATCGGCGATCCCCCGAAGCAATGCATCTTGATACGGATTATGTCTGCCACCGCCTAACGGCGCCCACGCTTCAGGCTGAACGTGATAATGCTTCATGGCTTCCAGCGCCGCGGGCTGCGCGAAATAAGGATGCAGTTCAACCTGGTTCACCATTGGTTTAATTCTGACAGTTTCGCAGAAGTTAGCTAACACATGGGGGTAAAAATTGGAGACGCCGATCGCTTTCAGGGTACCGGCCTCATAGGCCTCTTCCAGCGCACGCCAGGCGCTGAAATAATCGCCCATCGCCTGATGTAGCAAATAAAGATCAAAGTATTCCAGGCCCGATTTTTTTAATGACGCGGCAATCCCGGCTTTCGCCATCCCGGTGTTGGCCATGTCCTGGACCCACAGTTTGGAGGTAATAAACAGCGCCTCGCGGGTACACAGACCTTCGGCGATGGCTTCGCGCACGGCCTCACCCACCGCATCTTCATTATCGTAGACGGCAGCGGTATCGATGAGGCGATAACCGGTGCGAATGGCGTTCAACACCGCCTGCTTACACTCCGCTTTATCGGTCACCTTGAAAACGCCGAAACCCAGCATCGGCATTTTGCGAGCGTTACTTAATACTGAATATTCCACGGTGAAGCTCCCCTCTTGTTAAAACACCATGGTAAGACAGGAACGCGGTCACGATTAGCCTGTCATTCCTGATTTGACTTATGCATTCAATTCATTAATCGCAGTGCGCTGAGATGATCTGATTTTGACAGAGAGCAGAAAAGTCACCCCTGCCGCGCCCAGCAGTAACAGACCGCTCAGTGCAAAAGTGCTGTGCCATCCCAGACTATCAAACACCAGGCCGCCTACCGTTGACCCGAGGGCTATCGATAGCTGGATCACGGCGACCATCAGCCCGCCGCCCGTCTCCGCATCCTCGGGCAGCGTCCGCGCAATCCATGTCCACCAGCCGGTGGGCGCCGCCGTCGCCAGCAGGCCCCACAGGCTTAACAGTACGGCGACCGATCCCGTGTGGTGTCCGGCCAGCAGAAGCGTTCCGGCAATTGCGGCCATTAACAACGGGATAGCCACCAGCGTCGGATAAAATCGGGCATTCAGAACGGTCGTAATAAGCAGCGTGCCGATAAAACCGGCGATACCCATTGTCAGCAATATCAGGGACAGACCAGAAGGACTGACCTGGGTCACCGTCTCCAGAAACGGTCGCACATAGGTAAATAAGGTAAACTGTCCCATAAAGAACAGTCCGCAGGCCAGCAATCCCAGGGATAGCGTAGAAAGACGGAACAGACGCAGCACCGATCCCTGCCGCTGTGGTGCGCGCGGACTTTTCATCGACGGCAGGCTAATGCATTGCCAGACGAAGGCCAGCACCGCCAGCGGGACAAGACATAAAAAGGCGCCGCGCCAGCCGACGGTGGCCCCCAGGTAGCTGCCCAGCGGCGCTGCCACAACGGTGGCCAGCGCGTTGCCGCCGTTAAAGATGGCCAGTGCGCGGGGGACCTGGCGTTGCGGCACCAGCCGAATGGCCGTTGCCGCCGACATCGACCAGAAGCCGCCGATGACGATCCCAATGAGCGCTCTGCCCAGCATATAAACCGGGAAACTGGACGCCAGGGCAATAATCAGCCCAGAGGCTGCCATCAACGCCGTGAGCCCCAGCAGCAGCCATTTACGGTCCAGCGATCCGGTAAGACGGGATATCGTCAGGCTGGTCAGTACCGCCAGCGCGCCAGAAAGCGCAATGCCCTGACCGGCTAATCCCTCGGTAATGTGTAAATCACCCGCGATGGGTGTCAACAGACTGACCGGCATAAATTCTGAGGCAATGAGCACAAATACGCAGAGCGTCATCGCCAGGACGCCGCTCCAGTGTGCCCGGGTGTGACCTAATGCAGACATTATTTCTCTCCGACAAGACAAAGCCGCCCGCAGGCGCGTGGCGGCTTTGGGGATGTCTCCGGCACAGGAGATCTATTTCAGGTTGGTTTTAAAAAATTGCGCGAACGTCGCAAAGGGAATTTTGCCCGCGACGTTGTCATAGAGATCGACGTGGTTTGCGCCTGGGACAATCACCAGCGCTTTCTCTTTACTGCCGATGGCCTTAAAGGCATCTTCGGCAAAATAGCGTGAATGGGCTTTTTCGCCGGTCACGATAAGCGTCGGAATAGTCACTTCGCTGGCGTAACTCAGCAGCGGCATATTCATAAACGACAGCGGCATCGTCGCATTCCAGGCCCCGGTTGAATTAACCGAACGCGGATGGAAACCACGCGGCATACGGTAATAATCGAAGAACTCTTTCAGGACCGGGTTGGGGTTGGCGGGCAAGGTTTCCGGCAAAATACGATCGGCAGCGCTGATGTTGCCTTTATCATCAACATATATGTCATGCCCACCGGGGGCGGAAGTGCCGTTTGCCGCATCCTTCCAGCGCTGCGCGTTCAAGTACTGCAGTACCGCTCGGCGGTCGGCTGTCGTGTAGCGGTCTTTGCCATCGCCTACCCCATGCCCCATCGCGCGGCTCATGTCATACATGACGCTGGTCGCCACCGCTTTGACGCGGGTGTCCATCGCCGCGTCGTTCAGGGCCATACCGCCCCAGCCGCAAATGCCGAGCAAACCGATACGGTTGCGATCCACCTCTTTTTGCAGGCCCAGAAAGTCCACCGCGGCACTGAAATCCTCGGTATTGATATCCGGTGAGGCTACGTTGCGTGGGTAGCCACCGCTTTCGCCCGTATAGGATGGGTCAAACGCCAGGGTGACAAACCCCTGTTCGGCCAGCGTCTGGGCATACAGGCCGCTGGACTGCTCTTTTACCGCGCCGAAGGGACCGCTCACGGCAATAGCTGCCAGTTTGCGTTCACCGCGATCCTTCGGCAGGTAGAGATCGCCAACTAAGGTTATCCCGTAGCGGTTCTGGAAGGTCACCCTACGGTGATCCACTTTCAAGCTCTCAGCAAACGTTTTATCCCATTGTTCAATCAGTGAAACAGGCGCATTCGGGTTAGTTGTCTCAGCAGAGCTCATCGTTGTGACTCCAGTTAATGAGGCGCAAAGCAGCATGGCGGGTATCGCGGCTGTCAGTTTTTTGGTGAAAACCGTCATCAAAATTCCCCTAAATAAACGTGATCAATGCAAGTCTCCAGTAGACAATGCAGCTTTGCTTTATTGTCGTGCGCTTAGTGTAGCCAGCAGTAATGGTTCTTATTAGGGGGAGAAAAATGCTAAGATTAATACCATATTGTTCTAAATGGCATGCGGATGACGAGGCGGGAGAATGGCGAAACGGGAAAACTATAATGACCTCTATCTGTTTATGCAGGTGGTGCGGGAAGGCAGTTTTACCGCCGCAGCGCAACGACTTGGCCTGGCGCAGTCCGGTGTAAGCCGTGCGGTTCGTGAACTTGAAGAGCGGCTGGGCGTTCAGCTTCTGGTGCGCACCACCCGCCGATTGTCGCTCACTCAGGCGGGTGAGCAGCTCTATCACAATGTCGAATCCGGTTTCGACGCCTTAGATATGGGACTCGCCACGCTGGCCCACTATCGTCAAACGCCCTCCGGTACGGTACGCATCAATGCCAGCCAGCATGCCATTGATAAAGTCCTGCTGCCGAAGCTGGCAGTATTTAAACAACGCTATCCCGATATCAGACTGGAACTGATCAGCGAAAGCCGGTTTGTCGATATTATTGCGCAGCGATTTGATGCGGGCGTACGTCTGGGCCCGGAAGTCGGAAGCGGCATGATTGCGGTACGCATTTCGCCCGATATGGAGATGGCGGTGGTGGGTACCCCGGAACATTTTCGACGCTACGGCTTTCCACAAACGCCCGCCGATTTAGTCGCCCACCCCTGCATCGCTTATCAGTTCGGCGACGGCAGCCTTTACGCCTGGGAACTTAATGTGGATGGCAAAAAAATCACCCACCCACCTCAGGGACAGTGGGCTTTCGCCGATAGCTATATGGAGGCCAAAGCGGCGAGGCTCGGTCTGGGGCTGGCCTATGTCCCGGAAGAGCTGATTACCGACGATCTAGCCCAGGGCACACTTATCCGGGTGCTCCAGCGTTATAGCCAGCGTCTGGAAGGTTCATTTCTCTATTACCCGCACCGCAATGTGTCGCCCGCGCTGAGAGCGGTCATTGATACATTGCGAATGTAGCTGAGGTTGCCTGCAGGCAGCAGGCAACCGGTAGTGGCCGGTGACTGGCGCTGTGCTCAGCATTTTCACTCATTTCCGACCCAGGCCACACAGGCCAGGCTGATGCCGCTGGCGGAACATAAACTCCTGCTCTGCACCGTACTGCAACGTCCGTTCGCGGCCCCGCCGTTGCATTATCCAGCGGAGACTGTTGGGGGACTGACCGGGATATTTATCCTGCAGCATTGCCAACAGCGTCGTTGGCATAAGCGCTGGTCTCGCCTTCAGCCGGCTAATACATGCTGTCCCCTGCTGCTTCAGGAGGATCTTTGTGCGTCCGCCAGTGACGTACAGCGGCTTTTGACCCCCTGTTTTTTATCGAACCGGCTGCCGGCGCGGACAGAGGCACAGGGGGCAGGATATCAGCCGAAGTCTACAGACAGAGCGTCACGCTGCTCGTAAAGAAAAACAGGGGTAAACCGGATAGTAAAGGCAAGCCTGAGCAGCAGGATAATGCTGCTGTTTAAGATGACGTATCAGCCCGCGTCCTTCAGGGATAAATTCCGTGCCGTCGCGTTCCAGGTCTGTTCCCCTTCCTGCGTATTTGCAAGCCGACCTAACAATCCCGTATCGGCAGTGATGAAAACATGGCTGAGAATGACAAGATGCTGTTGTGCACGTAAACGCCACTTCAGACGCATGTTCCTGCACCACTCATTCCAGTTCCAGACACGAATTGCTAGCATTTCCTGGCTGAAAGTATAGACCGCGATGGCTGCCGAAATTCCCGCAAAGGTCTTGATCGTCAGTGGTAACCAAGCCCCACTGCTCAATGAAAGTAACCCTGTCGTTAGTGATTTCAGCACCGCATTAAGCAGCCCAGTGAAAAGTCCGAGAATAATAATCAACAGACAGATCCACGGTGACCAGGATGGTGCCTGATCTTTTTCAGGCACTTCCGGCAGAGACCATCCCATCAGCCAACCTCCATATCCGGCATGCTTGCGATGACACTCGCACCACACTGTGTCTTACAGCCATGCAATACAATCCCACGCCCGTTTTCTTCATACGCAGAAACATCGCATTCAATAATTTTATTCATACCGTGTTTCGGGCAACTTACGGTATCATCAAAAGTGCGGCATTATTACCGAATATATCGAAGCTGGATGAGGCTGATGTGACTTTGCCACCGTGCGAAGTCACGTCCCCTAAAACGACGACAAACTTCCCCATTTGTTAATCCTTTATTTAGGTGAGGAATACCCCCAGTAAAAACGAATAACTGGAGACTTATTTTATCAACTTCAGGTAAATCTCGGAACACTAGAGGTTGAGAATTTATTTTATCGTCAGAAAGATATTTTTTGGGCTCCAGTTTATAATCTACCCCGTTTAATCCAAGCCTCTTATTCAGGCCTTCGCAAAGTTTATTCTCCGCAATTGAAAACCACTCTCCTGTCGAGTTTACAGCGTGTACAAGTATAATAATACCAGGAAAATGTGGTGGTAAATCACAATCGCCTCTGATCTGGCAATTTTTATGAGATGGAAATGAGTACCAGGACGGATGCCAATTATCATCAAATTTACATTCAAGTTCCCGGATGGGTTCAGAATCACTGTTCATTTTTTACCACCTCCTTTTTCCCATTTGACTCATTGGTATATGTGATGATTTTAGCTTCAATGCTTTTATTACATAGATATTTAGCATCAATACTTTTCGTTGAAAGTTTCGGAAAATCAATCCTGTGACTATAAACCTCATCCTCAATCCTGATTCGAATATCTGACAACTCATTTGCCATCAAATTACTCTCCTCATGAGTTTTAGGAGGTGTTAATTTTCTGATATAGTCGAATATATGAAATGTGGGTCCATAATCATTTGCATAAGGCATTTTTTTCTTATCAGTTCTTTTCTCACTAACTCATGAACTTTTTTCTGCCAATCATCATAAACACTGATTAATTTTCCGTCTGAAAATCTTAATTTATTCACTGAATGAAGATCGCGAAGACCTATAGGGTGAGAAAATACACTCTCTGTTTGAGACTCATCTTTTAAATAAACCCCATCATTAGCCACTACCACTTTAAGCTTACTGAACCGTTCAGGGGTACTGTACTCCTCAGCTATAATTTTATAGATAAAGGTTTTTCCATGATCTGCCGAAAAGAAGAAAAACAAAGGACAACCTCGCTCTGACCTTCCACTACCACAATATTGTCTGGTAGATGCGCCGGGGAGTGCCAGATAACCATTATCTGCCCCATTAATAACAGAGCCTTTATAAGCTACTAAATTATTTCCCCGGCGATAGGAAATATCATAAAATTCGATATCCCATCCCAGGTGTGTTTTTATTCCCCGCTGAGAGTCATTGTAATATACCTGTCCACCCTTATCACAGGATATGTAGTTTTCCAGCGTCAAGTATCGATTTTTATCTATGCGATAAATAATTTGTGGCGGAGCATCCGTTTCAACTTTCCGCGACACTTCAACCTTTTGAGAGCCACTCATTCCTCCCAGGCCCACTCCAAAACTGGCCCCCATACTGGCCCCTGCCAGGAACTGCAGGCCTTTATAAATGACATAGAGGAGCACACCGACAATGGCTATAATTGTAAGCACTTTTCTGTCTGACTGATTCCATCTCATCTTAATTCGCCTTAACCAAGCTGATAATCATATTGTCGATAACATCAGATGAATTGAGTGACGTCGCTCCAGAATCATCTATCACACCGGAAATAACAGAACCATCTGGCATAGTGATTTTGTATGCCCTGCCAGGCATGGGTTCTTTTGTTAGCGCATTTCTGATTATAAATTTCTCATCAAATGTTGAAGGCTCAAACGACTTCATCCCCCCCTGCATATTGCCAGTGCCCGCTTTCCTGATGCCCGTATTCTTAAACAGCAGTTTACCCGGTCCACCAATCTCAACATTCCCGCCTTTGATTTTGATATAGCAGCCTCCACAGACCAGCGTCAGTTCATCCTGTGCCGTAACGACCAGTTTCTTGCCACTCGAAATATGCGTGTCCTGTGTCGACCAAGTGGTGATATTTTCACTCTGAGCCTGAATATCAATATCGTTTTGCGAGCTGAACGGTTTTGCCCCTTCACGGCTGTACAGGCTGAGTTGTTTACCGGCCGCCAGCGTAAAGTCCTTCTGCACACCGACATCTAGCTGTTTACCCGCCGTCAGCGTCATATTATCACTGGCTGATAGCTGCATATCTTCGCCGCTCACTAGTACCATGCCTCTCCCGCCGTGTTTTCCTGTAGCGTGGTTTGCCCCTGGACAGGGCTGTTTTCTGTGGTAACAGACATTAGCATTTTCCCGGTTAATCCATTAACAGACGCGCCCCCGGTTATTTCGGGGCAAGCGCACTCATTTCGCCGCGTAATTCCTGGGACAGCGCCGGATCTTTCAGGATTGTCTCGAGCTCTTTTCTGAAAGTGGCGTTATCGAGCAGATTGGATTTGCGATCGCGTAATAAGTTACGCGTCGCCAGCATGGCGCGGAGCTGCGGAAATTGCCGGGCAATCTGCTCCGGTTCAAAATCTTTGATATCGGTAAAACGCAGTCTGACGTTCTCCTCTTCACCATTGCCGGCCAGCGTATTCGGCACCGAGAGGTTTACTTCCGGGCTAAATTCCGAAAGTACGCTGTTAAAACTATTTTTATTGACGTGGATTTTTTCTCTTTCCGATAAAGGCCGGTTCTCCTTCCCATGACTAAAATCGCCGATGGTAAGCAGCTTGAGTGGTAGTTCAACCTTCTTTTGCGCTCCGCCGGTATGAAGTGATAATTTGAGATTAATACGCGCTTTGGGCACTTCGTTCTGGAACGTATCAGCCATAGCAGTTCCTTTCCTTGAGGAAGGATCATTGAATATTAGCGGGAATAAAACGGAATGATGATAAAACAAAAGTAGATTACCGATCAACTTAACAGGTTAAGAATTTAATTTATTCACCAAGTCAACAATTCAATTCAAAAGATAAAGCATCATGAATATTAAATACCGGGACCTATATCACCCACCAATGATTACTTTGATAAATAATGTAAGATAAATATATACACCTGATATCCCTGCAACGAAAAAAAAATGCATCACTGAATAAACTTTACGCCAGCGTCGCGATGGAGCAATCACATTTATCGCTGTAGCGGGATAAACTATTCAGAGGACAACTATCAGGGAACCATCATGTTCGCTGTTTGCGCTCAACGTACATGGCCGGGAGCCTGACGCATGCTCCTCCCTCTCCTACGCCGCTGCGCATCGTTGCCACATGACGCTATTTTCCGCCGCGCTGGCGTCAGCGTCCCTGGCATCACGGCCGGTTCGCATTCTGCGGATCGCCGGGCTATATCCAGGACAGCTTTCTCGCACAACGAGTCAATGTCCTCATGCGGATGGTTTCAATGCCAGTAACAGCTCCTTCGACACTGATCCCTTTTTTATCAACTTCAGGGGGTCAGCCATGACAACCTCAACGCCCCCTGCGCCGTACTTTACCCTGCAAATTAACGGTCTGGACTATCTCCGCCGCATCCGCGACGTGCACCCTAAAAAAGGCGACAGCTTCCTTGCGTGCGCCATCGCGGCACTGAACGGTCCTACCACCAAACCGGAATATCGCTATTTTGATATTCGGGTTTCAGGCGATGAGGCGTAACATCTGATCCGCCACTACAATGATGCCGTGGACGCCGAGAAAAAAGTGCTGATTGGCTTTAGTCTCGGCGATTTGTGGACCGATATTTATACCCATACCAAATGGAAATATGCCAGGAAGCAGGATGTAAGCCTGAAGGCCTGGCTATCTTTATCCACTGGATTAAAATCGATGGCGAGGAGGGTTATCAGGCGAAGTCCAAATCATCTGAACAGGCTGAAGACACGTCGCCGGAAGCTCCAGCATCGACGGCATATCCAGATTCAACGTCCAATAAGTGGTGACAGTCAGGCTCCTTTGGAAGCGGGATTTTTTATATATCTTCTGCACTTTCAATAGGATAACGGGTATAACTAACATCTTTCTTACACACCACAGCAGTCACATGAACAGAATTGTTTTCAATATATATCGCTCTATAATTATTTGGTGTGTCCATCAGATATCTGGCTTCTCTACCTAATTCAGGAATAATCCAGTATTTATCATTACATTGAAAAGAGCTTCTGGTATCATAACGGTAAACTTCTTTCGCCACAGCATTAAACAATCCACCAGAGCTAATGAAATAGGAAGTATAACCGATAATTAAAAAAAACACCTGACAGACAAAGAATTGAAGTATACACCATCGAAGGTATTTTAATTCTTTTAACCCGCGATGAATCAGTTACCGCCCCTATAGCCATACAACTAAAATAGGAAGCAATCACAAAAAATGGGATAGAAAATAAGATTGAAAAAGTCCACCCAACATAAGCAATTTTAGCAACACTAATATCAAAGACTTCATTGACAAAACCATTCGTTAACATCTTCGAAAGAAACAATATGATTGAACACAGAATTAAAAGAGCTCGATTTATTTTTTTAACAGTATTTTCTCGTAGCCTTGACATGCATAAAAAATAATAATTACAAAACAGTAATGAGAAAAAAATTGCCGGAACACCAAGCAAGATCGGCCGTCCGAGAGTCACGCTACTTGCAGGATGAACTCCATTTTCTGCCGGACGCCTCGCCATGAAGAATGACGCTCTGTGTTTACTGTATGTTTTCGCCCTGTTTATTAGCCACTGCGCTCTACGTCAGAAACCGTTGCCTGTTTCCGCCAATACCGGTGTAGCCCCCTTTACGCCGCAATTTACCGAGCGCCAGCAGCGCTACACTCTAGTAGAACTCAAACCGAAACCGGCCGGATGAGCCTGCTGCTACAGCCCGTCGAAATTAACCTTCCCGATACGGTTGGCGCCGCAATGCGCCAGACGGGCTTTAGTCTGTGTACCGCCGCCGAACGTTCATCGCTCTATATGCTTCCGCTGCCCGCCACCCACCGACACAGCAGGCGAATACCGCTGCGCGACGCCCTACAGAAGGAAAAACTGGCGCGGCAAGACGCGCCAGCTCGGGGATCAGCGATGGTTGCCTGGCATCATCAGGCAACCAGTACCGGTTAGTGCTTCACGATATACATGGTACGGCTGTAGGCCACATCTTCCGGGTTGGTGATCGGGTAGCCTTTCAGCCACGGCTTAATCAACCGGCCGTTAGTGTACTGGTAGATCGGCGCGATCGGCGCTTTGACCATAATGATCTTTTCCGCCGCGTTGTAATCGTCGTTACGCGCTTTGGCCGAATTCTCTACCGCCGCCTGGGCGAGGATTTTGTCGTACGCCGGATCGTTAAAGCGCGAAATATTTCCGCTGTGGGTGGAGGTCAGCAGCGACAGGAAGGTGGACGGCTCGTTGTAGTCCCCCACCCACGAAGCGCGGATCACGTCGAAATTGCCGGTGTTACGGCTGTCGATATAGGTTTTCCACTCCTGGTTCTGCAGCTTCACTTCCACGCCGAGGTTTTTCTTCCACATCGACGCCACCGCGATGGCAATCTTCTGATGGTTCTCAGAGGTGTTATACAGCAGCGTCAGCTTCAGCGGACGATTCGGGCCATAGCCCGCGGCAGCCAGCAGGGCTTTCGCCTGGGCATTAAGCTCAGCCTGACTCATGCTCTCAAACTGTGACGGCTGGGGGGTGAAGCCCGCCGTCACGTCCGGCGTGAAGCGCCAGGCCGGTTTTTCCCCGGTCCCCAGTACTTTCTCCGCCATCACCCGGCGATCGATGGTCATGCTCAGCGCCAGGCGTACCCGCTCATCCGCCGTCGGCCCCTTTTGGGTATTGAAAGCGTAATAGTAGGTACCCAGCTGCGGCGGGGTATACACCTGCCCCGGAATATCCTTCAGCAGTTTCTGGTACATATTTTTCGGGAAAGACTCGGTGATATCGATATCCCCTGCAAGATAGCGCTTGGTGGCGGCGGACTCCTGGTTAATCGGCACAAAGGTGACCTGCTGGATCACCGTTTTGGCGTTATCCCAGTAGTGCGTGTTCGGCACCACCACCAGCTTCTCATTGACCACACGGTCTTTCAGAACATAGGCGCCGTTGCCCACCAGGCTGCCGGGCCGCGTCCAGTTCGCCCCGCTGTCGACATTCGCCTTTTGCACCGGATAGAAGGCAAAGCTGGCGGTCAGGTTGCTGAACCACGGCAGTGGTTTATCCAGCTGCACCCGCAGGGTGTGGGCGTCGACGGCGGTGACTCCCAGGGTCTCCGGCGCGGCTTTGCCGTCAATAATGTTCTGCGCGTTAGCGATCCCCGCCAGCGCCGCGAACCAGGCGAACGGCGAAGTGGTTTTCGGATCCACCAGACGCTGCCAGCTATAGACGAAATCTTCGGCAGTAACCGGCGTGCCGTCGGACCAGCGGGCGTTATCACGCAGGGTAAAGGTCCAGACGCGGTTATCGTTGCTCTGCCAGCGGGTCGCTACGCCTGGAACCAGGTTGCCTTTCGCATCCTGATTGACTAAACCTTCAAACAGATCGCGGATCACCTGGATTTCCGGCAGGCCCACCGCTTTGGCGGGATCTAACGAGGCGGGTTCATCTTTGATATGGCGCACTAACAGCTGTTTTTCCGCCAGTACCGTGCCCGGCGGTACGTCAGCCGCCCAGGCCAGAGAAGATACGCTGGCTAACCACAGCGCGCCGCATGTCAAAGCGACAGGATACTTCATAAGATCCCCTTTAAAATGAAAAAAATACCGCCAACAGAGCGATAATTATTTGTTTCATCACCTGAAATTGCAAACGACATATGATAGAAAATTGATGTGCCGTCGGATTTCACGCCTCAGGGAATGGGTTTGATCCCGATACGCTTTTCGCCAACACTAAATAATAACGACACACAGGAAGCCCTATGTCTATTTCACGTCCTCGCCCGCAGCGCGGCGACTTTCCGCCGGGAACCCGGCAGTATGGCAGCTCGGAACTGGGCGCGCCGCTGCTGTGGTTTCCTGCGCCGCAGGCCGACAGCCGTAGCGGGCTGATTATTGCCGGTACCCACGGTGATGAGAATTCGTCGATTGTGACCCTCTCCTGCGCCCTGCGCACCCTGAAACCCGAGCTGCGCCGCCACCACGTGGTGCTGACGGTCAATCCTGACGGCTGTCAGCTCGGGCTGCGCGCCAATGCCCGCGGCGTTGACCTCAACCGTAACTTTCCGGCAGCCAACTGGAAGCAAGGGGAAACGGTTTACCGCTGGAATAGCGCGGCGGCGGAGCGCGACGTGGTGCTGTTGACCGGTGAGCAGCCGGGTTCGGAACGGGAGACCGAGGCCCTGTGTCAGTTGATCCATCAGATTCATCCGGCGTGGGTGGTCTCCTTTCACGATCCGCTGGCCTGTATCGAAGATCCGGGCCACAGCCCGCTGGGTCGCTGGCTGGCCGACGCCTTCTCCCTGCCGCTGGTGGGCAGCGTGGGCTACGACACGCCGGGCTCCTTTGGCAGCTGGTGCGCCGATATCGGACTCCCCTGCATCACCGCCGAGTTCCCGCCGGTCTCCGCCGACGAGGCAACGGAGCGTTACCTGCCGGCGATGACCGATCTGCTGCGCTGGCAGGCTTAAAGATGAAGCACGCCGGTGCTGAACCGCAGCGCCGGCTCAACGTCCACCGCCAGCCATGTCGGGCCGTCGAGGTCAGCGAAGCGCGCCAGCGGCGCCAGAGGGAGCGCGGCGGCGATCCCGCGCGAGGTGCAGAGCATACAGCCCAGCATCCGTTCAAATTCCTGCCGTTCCGCCTCCCCGGCCAGAGCCAGCGCTTCGGTCAGGCCGCCCGTTTTATCCAGTTTGATATTGATCATCTCATAGCGCCCGCGCAGCCGCGGCAGGCTCTCCCGGGTGTGGCAGCTCTCGTCGGCGCAAATCGGCAGCGGATGAACGAAGTTTTCCAGCGCCGAGTCGTCGTCGGCGGGGAGCGGCTGCTCAAGCATCGCCACACCGAGGTCCGCCAGCAGCTGACAGCGCGCCGCCAGCCCCTCGCTGTGCCAGGACTCATTGGCGTCAACAATCAGCGTAGCCTCCGGCGCCGCCTGGCGGATAGCGATTAGCCGCTCACTGATCAGTCGATCGTCGAGCTTCACCTTCAACAGCTGGGCCCCTGCCTGCCACAGCGCCGCGGCGCTGGCCGCCATCTGATCCGGCGTGCCAATGACCACCGTCTGGGCGGTAATCACCCGGTTAGGCAACGCCACGCCCAACAGCTGGGCCAAGGTTTTGCCTTCGCGCCGGGCCTGCAGATCCCATAGCGCGCAGTCAATGGCATTGCGGGCGGCGCCTGCCGGCAGCAGCCGCTGCAGCTGTTCGCGGGTAAGCCCCGCCTCCAGTTGCTCGCCGATCGCCATCACCTGGGCCATGACCGAGGCGATGCTCTCGCCATAGCGGGGATAGGGTGTGCATTCGCCTACCCCTTTCACGCCGTCCTCTTCCAGTTCCACTACCACCACTTTTGCCTCGCTGCGGCTACCGCGGGCGATCACAAAAGGGGTATGGAGCGGCCAGGCTTCCTCATACACTCGCACGTTACGCATTCCCTTGTCCTCTCTGGTAAATGTTAAATAGGGTTTGCCGTGTAGCTGGCGGATGTCATACACTACTCGCGACGTTAACTATATGTAAACAGGAAGATAACCATGTCACAAACCGTGCATTTCCAGGGCAACCCCGTTTCTGTTCAGGGCACCATTCCGCAGGCAGGCGCTAAAGCGCAGCCGTTTACGCTGGTCGCCAAAGATCTCTCTGACGTCGCGCTGAGCCAGTACGCCGGCAAACGTAAAGTACTGAATATTTTCCCGAGCATTGATACCGGCGTGTGTGCCGCATCAGTGCGTAAATTCAACCAGCTGGCCGCTGAACTGGACAACACCGTAGTGCTGTGCATTTCCGCTGACCTGCCGTTCGCCCAGTCCCGCTTCTGCGGCGCGGAAGGCCTGAGCAACGTGGTCACCCTGTCCACGCTGCGCGGCGCGTCCTTCCTCGCTGACTACGGCGTCGCCATCGCCACCGGTCCGCTGGCTGGCCTGGCTGCCCGTGCGGTGGTCGTTATCGATGAAAACGATCAGGTCGTCTACAGCCAGCTGGTGAACGAAATCACCGAAGAGCCGGACTACGACGCCGCGCTGGCCGCCCTGAAAGCCTGATAACAGATTGCCCGGGCGCATCGCGCTCGCGGACATTCGATCTGCCCAGCCCTCGCTCTGCGAGGGCTTTTTATTGCCGCGGCGCATAGCGGGAGATAGCCCGCGCCATCGCCGGGCCGGTCAGCAAAATGGTAAACAGCCGCAGCGTCTGTAGCGCCATAATAAACGACATGTCCGCCCGGGTGCCGGCGGCGATAATCGCCACCGTGTCCAGCCCGCCGGGGCTGGTGGCCAGATAGGCGGTCATAAAGTCCATCTGCAGAATGTGGGTCAGGGCAAGGGCCATCAGGGCGCACATCAGGATCAGTCCGAGGATGGAGGCGATAATCTGCGGCAGCGTCTTGAGGGCCAGCAGAAAAATGGCTTTATTAAACTGGAGCCCCACCGTCCAGCCCAGCACCGCATAGGCCATCGCCAGCAGCCACTCCGGCAGCTCCAGCATCAGCCAGCCGCCGCCCTGGGCCAGGGCGCCAAGCAGCATCGGCAGCAGCATGGCCCCGGAGGGGATGCGCAGCCGCATGCCCAGCCAACAGGCCACCGCCGTCAGCAGCAGCGTGAAAGGGAAATTCAGGGTCAACGATGGAAACCAGACAATATCCTGAGTCATTTCCTGTGCTTCATTGCCCAGGGCATAGCGCACCACCAGCGCCGCCGCGCCGACGACAAACAGCACCCGCAGATACTGCATCAGCGCCACCAGCCGCACATCGGCCCCGTACTCCTGGGCCATCACCACCATTGCCGACGCGCCGCCGGGAGAGCTTCCCCAGGCGCCAGTGGCGCCCGGCAGCGCGCTGTAGCGGACCAGCAGCCAGCCGGTAAGGCCGCTTATCGCCAGGGTGGTCAACAGGATCGCCAGCACCAGCGCCCAGTTGTTGAACAGCACGCCAAAAACAGAGGGATTAATCGCCCGGGCGATCATGCAGCCGACAATGGCCTGCGCCGCCAGATAACAGGGGCGAGGGATGCTCAGCTTCACCCCGCGCAGGCTCAAAATGAGACCGGCGATCAGCGGCCCCAGCAGCAGCGCTGCCGGCAGGTGTATTCGTAACAGCAGCGAGGAAAAGAGAACAGAGAGCAGCAGCAATATCAGCCAGTGCCCGATCGCGCGACGCGACGCCAAGATGCACCACCCCGGAAAAAGGATTAAAAAACCAGTATATACAGGTTTGGCCCGCTTTGCAGGCCGGGATGCCGGCGACGTGAGTCGCCGGCCTGGCGGGATTATTCGTCGCCCTTTTTCTGACTCAGACCATATTCACGCAGCTTATTGGCGATGGCGGTATGCGACACCCCCAGCCGCTTCGCCAGCTTACGGGTGCTGGGGTAGCTGCGATAGAGCTGGGTCAGCACCGAGCGCTCAAAGCGGCGGGTGATGTCGTCCAGCGACCCTTCCATGGCCTCCTCGCCCACCGGCAGCGAGGCGACGTCATGGTCCGGCAGCAGAATGTCCTGTGGACGCAGCTCAAATCCTTCCAGCTGGGTCAGTGCGCGATAGACGGCATTCTTCAGCTGGCGGACGTTGCCGGGCCAGCTGTAGCGGGTAAGCACCGTACTGAGATCGGCAGAGAGCTTCGGCCGCGGGATCCCCTGCTCGTCGGCAAAGCGGGCCACGAACAGCTCCGTCAGCGGCATGATGTCCTGCGGGCAATCGCGCAGCGGCGGCAGATACAGCGTCAGGACGTTGAGGCGATAGTAGAGATCTTCGCGGAAAAGCCCTTTCTGCACCAGCTCGATCAGGTTTTTCTGCGTCGCGCAGATCACCCGCACATCGACGTGCACTTCATGATCCTCGCCAACGCGGCGGAAGGTGCCGTCGTTGAGAAAGCGCAGCAGCTTGGTCTGCATGCGCGGCGACATCTCGCCAATTTCATCCAGCAGCACCGAGCCGCCGTTGGCCTGCTCGAAGAAGCCCTTCTTGCCCTGCAGCGCGTCGCCAAACAGCTCGCTCTCGACCGCGTCCTCGGGAATGGAGCCACAGTTGAGCGCCAGATAGGGTTTGCCCGCCCGCGGACTGGCCAGATGGCAGGCATGGGCCAGCAGATCTTTACCGGTGCCGGTGTCGCCGACAATCAGCAGCGGCGCGCTGAGCATCGCCAGCTTGCGCGCTTGCTCTACCACGTGGCGCATTTTCGGCCCCACCGCGAGGATCTGACTGAAGGCGCTGGTATCCTGGCTGGTCATGGTCTGCAGCTGGCGTCCCATGCGCACGGTTGAGCGCAACATCGCCACGGCGCCGGTCAGCACTCGCTCGTTATGCTCGCCTTCCAGATAGACCGGAGTCACTTCCAGCAGGTAGTTCTGCCCATTCACCACCACATGCTCCGCATGCGTCTCCTGCGGGCTGCTCTCCAGCCAGCGCTGAACGTTAAAATCGGCGATCAGCTGGGCCACCGGGTGGTTACGCAGCTTCGCCTGGCTTTGGCCAAACAGCAGGCAGCTGGCGGGGTTCGCCAGTTCCACCCGACCTTTGGTATCCAGCGACAGCACCGGCTCCGGCATCGCTACCAGCAGCGCGCTGAGCGCCAGGTGTTCACGTTCAGACGGCATCCAGGGCACGGTGCGCACGTCCGTCACGCCGGCGATACGGCGGATCTCAGCCATCAGGCTGCTGAACGTGGCGAATTCCAGTTCGGCGAAATTGAGGTAAATTCGGCCAATAGGGTCAATATCGATACCGCGCAGGTCAATACCACGCAGCACCAGCAAATCGAGCAATTCACGAGTCAGACCGAGACGGTCTTCACAAAAGACTTCAAGACGCATGGGAGTGTTCACCCTAAAAGTGCCAATGACGGGAGAATAATAGGCCAGGAATGGGTTTTCGGGAAGCTAACTGTCAACAATTATTGACAGTGTGGCGGAAAAATGGGCGCTGTGGCGTAAAGTCAGACGGTCAGTGGTTAAATCACCGGCCAGGCGGCCGGTGAGTCTTGGGTCAGGCGTGGAAAGCAGGCAGCCACTGACAGTTCTCAGCGATCACCTCATCCAACGCCAGTTCGAGCTTCTCGCCGCTGACGATCAGCGGATTCAGCATCAGAGCACGCCATGCGGTGTGGCGGTTGCCGGTGAGCGCGGCCTCGATAGTCAGCCGTTCAAATGATTTCATCAGCTGCAGCAAACGCAGGGTATCTTCCGGGAACGGCGCCACATTGAGAGGTAGCGGACCAGAAGCGGTAATCAGCGAGCTGACCTCTACCGCGCAGTCATCCGGCAGGCCATTGATGGCGCCGTTATTACGCGTGTTGACGTGCATGATAATCCGCTTGTCGTTGTAGATGGCATTCATCAGCTCGCAGGCCGCCTCGGAATAGTACTGGCCGCCGCGCCCTTCCAGCGCCTTCGGTTTGACTGCCAGGTGCGGGTCGCGGTACTGGTCAAACAAGATTTTTTCCAGCTGCTTAACCACTTCCCCGCGGGTTCCTTCGCCGCCCGCCTCCGCCAGCTCCTGGCGCAGCAGATCGTCTTTCATGTAGTAATAACGCAGATAGGCGCAGGGGATCATGCCTAAGCCCTGCAGCAGATGCGACGGCCAACGGAACGGCGGAATGTTGCGCGGCACCAGCGGATCCCGACCGGCGTTGATCTCGGCTATCACCTCCGGCAGCCATTCTTTACCTTTGTGCAGGATCTGGCGCACGAAGATAAAGTGGTTCAGGCCGGCGACCTGCATCACCACCTCTTTTTCGTCAGCGCATTGCAGCAGAGTGGTTATCCCTTTTTGCATAATCACCGGCACGTTACACAGGCCGACGGCTTTGATGCGGCTGTGGCGCAGGATCGCTTCGGTCACCATCCCCGACGGGTTGGTAAAGTTCAGCAGCCAGGCGTCGGGACACAGTCGCTCCATATCGGCAGCGATCTCCAGGGCGATGGGAATGGTGCGACAGGCGTTGGCGAAGCCGCCAAGGCCATTGGTCTCCTGGCCGATCAAGCCATACCTGAGGGAGATACGTTCATCGCTGATCCGGGCGTCAAGGCAGCCGGCGCGAAACTGCGAGCAGACGAAATCGGCATCGCGCAGCGCGCTTTCCCGGTCAAGGGTGGCCACCACTTCAATAGTCAGCCCGGCTTTGGCGATCATTCGCCGCGCCAGTCCGGCGATAATCTCGACTTTCTCTTTGCCCTCTTCAATGTCCACCAGCCACAGCGAAGCGACCGGCATTTCATGATAGCGGTTGAGCAAACCTTCAATCAGTTCCGGGGTGTAGCTGGAGCCACCGCCAATCACCACAATTTTGAGTCCTGACATGGTATACCTCGGTTTAGTTACGATATAACTATTTAAAACCGGCAAAACTGGCCTAACAAACGAATTAAATCGGCCTATGCATGAACTCAATTAATGCATAAGGGAGACAATCTGTGCTTGAGCAACAAAGCATCCTTGCGCTGCTGCAGACCTTTGAGGTGACCGCCCGCCACCTGAGCTTTACCCTTGCCGCGCATGAAATGAACCTAACCCAGGGAGCGGTCAGCCATCGGATCCGCAGGCTGGAGATGCACATCGGGTTTCGCCTGTTTATCCGCATGACGCGTAAACTGGCGCTGACAGAGGAAGGTAAGCGGCTGCTGGCGACGTTAAGCCATTCGCTGCGGGCGATTAACGATGAAATTGAGGATATTCGCGATCAGGATCTGCGCGGCACGCTGCATATTGGTATTGCGCCGACGCTGGCCCATCTGTGGCTGATGCCGCGTCTGCCGCGCTTTCAGGCGCAATGGCCGGGACTGAATCTGCAGTTTCGCGTGCGCGCCGGGGTGATGGATTTTAACGAGGAGCGGGTGGATCTGGCAATTTACTACGGCGCCACGCGCTACCCCGATCTTTATCAACAGCGGCTGATGGCGGAAAGTTTGCTCCCGGTCTGCTCCCCGCGTTATCGCCAGCAGTATCGTCCGCTAAGCGGCGGCGACCCGGCGGCGCTCGTCTGGATCCATGCGTGCGAATCCACCGACGTACAGGATCAATTTGCGGAATGGCGCCTGTGGTGCCAGCACAGCGGACAGGCGTTACCTTTTGAAGGCCGGTATTACGCGGTGAATAACCACTCGCTGGCCATCGAGATGGCGCTCAATGGACTCGGCGTGGTGATGGGGCGTAAAACGCTGATCCAGCCGCTGCTCGACGCCGGCAGGCTGGTGGCCTTGTCTGAAAATGAAGCGCCCTCGCCCTTTGGCTATGACCTGATTTGTCCGCAGGAGAACCGTTCCCGCCCGCGCTTTCGCGCCTTCAGCGAGTGGCTGGCGGCGGAATGCGCCTAATCGAATATTGCCAGGGTGCGCGTGCCAGAGCTTGACGTCGAAGGCCGGGCAAGGCGAAGCCGCCGCCCGGCGATGTCTCTGAGCGGAGGTTACTTCTCCGGGTGGGTTTTGCTTTTCTGCAGGGTCTCTTTCAACTGCCCAATCAGCTCGCGACGAAAATCGCCGAGTCGCGGTTTATCATCGGCGATCCACGGCAGCGGGCGGCACAGCTCCATCGCCTTGATCCCGAGACGGGCGGTCAGCAGGCCGGCGCCAATGCCCTGCGCGGCGCGCGCCGACAGCCGGGCCGCCAGATCCTGCGACATCCAGTCCATGCCCACCTCGCGCACCAGTTCGCTGGCGCCAGCGAAAGCGATATTGAGCAACACCAGGCGAAACAGTCGCAGACGGCTGTAATACCCGAGCTCAATGCCGTACAACGTGGCAATTCGGTTGATCAGCCGCAGGTTCCGCCAGGCGATAAACGCCATATCCACCAGCGCCAGCGGGCTGACGGCAATCATCAGCGTCGACTCCGCCGCCGAACGGCTGATTTCCCGCCGCGCCTGGGCATCGAGCACCGGCTGCACCAGCTGCGCATAAAGGCTCACCACTTCGCGATCGCTTTGCGTTTCGTGGATCGCGGCATACCAGCGCTGCAGCGCCGGATGCGACTGATCCAGCCCGGCCTGCTGCGCCAGCTTCTCACAAAACGCTTTCGCTTTACCGACCGCGTGACTGTGCAGCATATCGCGCGCTTCATCGCGTTCGTGGGCGCGCTGGCGCAGTCGCCACAGACGGCGCCACTCGGTGGCTACAGATCCGACGCCGGCTCCGACGATCAGCGCCCCGGCGACGCAGCCGCCCAGCGCAATCCAGTCCTGGGTCTGCCAGGCGTTAGCCGTCCATTGCACGCCTTGCGCCACGACGCTGACGCCGAAGATCGCCAGTCCGGCGCTGACCATCCGCCGCCACAGGCTGCGTTTGGGTCGCAGGACCGACTCCACCACCGCTTCCGCCGCCCCCTCTTCCTCTTCGCCGGTCACCAGCCGCGCTGGCGCGAAGTTGTCCGCCTCCAGGGTGTCGAAGGCGCGAGCGCCTTTCAGCGGCGGAATTTTCTCCGCTTGCAGCGGCCCATCAAAATCAATCCGCGGTTTTAACGGTTCGCTCATCGCAGTTTATCTCCAATCAAAAATTCCAGCGCCGCGTCGAGACGAATGTGCGGCAAAGGCCGATCGACATCCATGACCTGCGGACGAAAGTTTTCAAACTGAAATCCCTGCTGCTGCCAGAAGGCCTGGCCCGGCAGGCGCGCCGGCACCTCACCGGGATAGATGGTCAACGGCTGGCCGTCGCTCAGGCGATTGCCGCGCAGGGCGGGAATTTTCTCGCCGTTCACCTCAATCAGCCCGCTCTGGGTCGCCTGAATAGACGCCAGCCCCAGGCAATCCATACTGATCCCTTCAAAGGCGGCGTTCTGCCACGCGTCCTGAATCAGTTGCTGCAGGAGCGACACCATATTGCTGTGCTGATCGATCGTGACGTGATCGGCTTTGGTGGCGGCAAACAGCAGCTTGTCGATGACGGGCGAGAACAACCGGCGGAACAAGGTGCGCTGCCCGTAATGGAAACTTTGCATCAGCTGGGTCAATGCCAGACGCATATCGTTAAACGCCTGCGGCCCGCTGTTGAGCGGCTGCAGACAGTCCACCAGCACAATCTGCCGGTCGAAGCGCAGGAAGTGCTCTTTGTAGAACCCCTTCACCACCCTTTCGCAATAGTATTTGTAGCGTTCGCGCAGCATGCCGGCGTTGCTGTTTTTATCGGCCTGCGCCAGCTTGGCTTCGCCGACGGCGTCGACGTCGGGCCACGGGAAAAACTGCAGCGCCGGCGCGCCCGCCATTTCTCCGGGCAGGACAAAGCGCCCGGGTTGGATAAAGTGCAGCCCTTCGCGCTTACAGGCGTGGAGATAGTCCGTCCAGGCGGCAGCGATATCCGCCAGCCGAGCCTCGTCGGCAGGGGCTAGCGGATCCAGCCCGGCGCACAGCTGCCGCCAGCGGGCCGACCACTCCGCACGCTGTCCCTGCAGGAGCCCGGTCATCTGTCGCGACCAGCTCAGATAATCCTGCGCCAGCATCGGCAGGTCGAGCAGCCACTCCCCCGGATAGTCGACGATCTCCAGATACAGCGTGGAGGTATCTTTAAAATGGCGCAGCAGGGAGTCATTCGAACGGTAGCGCAGCGCGAGACGGATCTCGCTCACCCCGCGCGTCGGGGTTGGCCACATGGGGGGCTGGCCGTACAGCTGGGCCAGCCCTTCGTCGTAGGTGAATCGGGGAATGCCAAAGTCCCGCTGCGGCACGCGCTTGACGCCGAGCAGCCGCTCTTCGCGTGCGGCGCTCAGCAGCGGCAGGCGGGCCCCCGTGTGGATATTCAACAGCTGGTTGACCAGCGCGGTGATAAACGCCGTTTTACCGCTCCGGCTCAGGCCGGTCACCGCCAGACGTAAATGCCGGTCAACCCCGCGGTTGACCAGCGCATTCAATTCAGTTTTCAGTCGCTTCATCGCCAGTCCGTTATGCCCTGAAGGTATGTCTCGTCATCATAAGCGATCTGCCGGGGATAAGCAGGACAACGTTAATCCTTTTGCGCCTTCCCCACGGCGGCATTATTTCATCCCGCGCGTGACGCGGTTGGCCAGCCGGCTGAGCAGCGGCTCCAGCGCCACCGCCAGCAGCATTTTCAGCGGCCGACGCGCGACCGATTTAACCGCCCAGCCGGCAACGCCCGCCGGGCCATAACGCAGCGCGGTCAGCAGCGCCAGCTTACCGACGATTTTCAGACCGGGCTTCACCTGCTGCCCGGCGCGTTGCCATTTGCTATTCATGCGTTGCCTCATTCGTTAAAAACAGGGTTTACAGCTGGCGAAAGCGGCTGCGCAGCGTAAAGGTGTCGGAGGTCACATACCGCTCCATTTCACGCAGACGCTGTTCACCGGAGGCCAGTTCGGCATCCACGGCGGCCAGCAGATCGCCATTGCTCGGCGCTTTATGACCGTACAGCTCGCTGTCCGGTATCGGATCCAGAGCAAAAGTCAAAATGATGTAGGCCACCAGGACAAAGAAAAAGAGGCCGAAAATCATCGCCAGCACGGTAATCAGGCGCACCAGCTTCACCGGGACATCAAGATGCTGAGCAATGCCCGCGCAGACGCCCTTTACCATCCCGCGCTGCGGGATACGCCACAGTTTTTTATTCAGATCCAGCCCGGCCATTATTTGTCCCTCCAGTTCGGATGTTCGGCGTCCAGGATCGCTTCCAGCGCCTGAATGCGTTCGCGCATCCGCTTCGCGTCATCGGTCAACTGCAGCAGCCGTTGCTGCTCATTTTGCGTCAGACTGCCGTTGGCGCCGCGATTGTTGTAGTGCAGCCACAGCCAGACCGGCAGAACAAACAGCACAAACAGCGTCAGCGGAATGGCGAGAAAAAGCATGCTCATGTGTACTCCTTACAGGGGGTGAGCCGCGGCGCAACGCCGCGCCGCGCAATCATACTTACTGGTTGGACTGATTCATTTTGGCTTTCAACGCCGCCAGCTGCTCGCTGATTTCATCGTCCGCTTTCAGTTCGGCAAACTGCTGATCCAGCGTCTGCTGCTTGCCAAAGCGGTGGCTCTCCGCTTCCGCTTCCATCTGATCGATGCGACGCTCAAAGGATTCAAAGCGCGCCATCGCCTCATCCAGTTTACCGCTGTCCAGCTGGCGACGCACATCGCGGGACGAACTCGCCGCCTGATGGCGCAGCGCCAGCGCCTGCTGACGGGCGCGGGTTTCGCTGAGTTTGTTCTCCAGCTCGCCAATCTCTTTCTTCATGCGCGCCAGCGTTTCATCGACCAGCTGCACTTCATGATCCAGCTGAGCGATAAGGTCGGTCAGCTTCTGCTTTTCGATCAGCGCCGCCCGGGCCAGATCTTCTTTCTCTTTGCGCAGGGCCAGCTCGGCTTTTTCCTGCCATTCCGCCTGCTGGGCGACCGCCTGCTCAATACGACGGGACAGCTGTTTCTTTTCCGCCAGCGCGCGGGCCGATGTCGAACGCACCTCAACCAGCGTGTCTTCCATCTCCTGGATCATCAGACGCACCAGCTTTTGCGGGTCCTCCGCTTTCTCCAGCAGGGAGTTGATGTTGGCGTTCACGATGTCGGCAAAACGAGAAAAAATACCCATAATTTCAATCCTCATAGTTCTGGTTTCAGGCATTCACCTGTGGCTTAGCTAATACAAATGGCGTGCCAACTTTTTATCTTATTGATTTTAAACAGGGTGGTTGCGAAACGTGCTGGGCATTGCTACAGTCACCTGGTTAATTACACTACTTAATGGCGAAATTCATCATGGCGCAGTACAAGGATAATCTGCTGGGCGAGGCCAACAGCTTTCTCGAGGTGCTGGAACAGGTTTCCCGGCTGGCCCCGCTGGATAAACCGGTGCTGGTCATCGGCGAGCGCGGCACCGGGAAAGAGCTTATTGCTAACCGTCTCCACTACCTCTCCAGCCGCTGGCAGGGGCCGTTTATCTCGTTGAACTGCGCGGCGCTGAACGATAATCTGCTCGACTCGGAGCTGTTCGGCCACGAAGCCGGGGCTTTCACCGGGGCCAGCAAGCGCCATCCCGGGCGCTTCGAGCGCGCCGACGGCGGGACGCTGTTTCTCGATGAGCTGGCGACAGCCCCAATGCTGGTGCAGGAGAAGCTGTTAAGAGTGATTGAATATGGCGAGCTGGAGCGCGTGGGCGGCAGCCAGCCGCTGCAGGTTAACGTCCGGCTGGTGTGCGCCACCAACGCTGACCTGCCGCAGATGGTCGAGGAAGGTCATTTTCGCGCCGACCTGCTCGACCGCCTGGCCTTCGACGTGGTACAGCTCCCCCCGCTGCGCGACCGGCAGAGCGACATCATGTTGCTCGCCAACCAGTTTGCCATCCAGATGTGCCGCGAACTCGGTCTGCCGCTGTTTCCCGGCTTTAGCGAACGAGCGACCGCGACGCTGCTCGGCTACCGCTGGCCGGGGAATATTCGCGAACTGAAGAACGTGGTTGAGCGCTCGGTGTATCGCCACGGCGACAGCGAACATGAGCTGGACGCGATTATTATTAACCCTTTTCGTCAGTCCCCCGGCTCTCCGCCGGAAGCCGCGCCCGGCGATGAGCTGCCCGCGCTACCGCTGGATCTGCGCGATTTCCAGCTCCAGCAGGAAAAACGCCTGCTGCAGCGGAGTCTGGAGCAGGCGAAGTATCATCAGAAGCAGGCGGCGGAGCTGCTGGGATTAACCTATCACCAGCTCCGCGCGCTGCTGAAAAAGCATCAGCTGTGAGAGGCGCGCGGCAGCAGCAGCGCGCTCACCGCCATCGCCCCCAGACATAAGACGGCGTTAAACCACAGGGCATACTGGGCGGCATAGGCCATGCCCAGCGGTAAAAACAGCGCGAAAAGTGACGCTGTCACGGCGATACCCATCGCCCCGCCCAGCGAGCTGCCCATCTTATAGATCCCCGAGGCGACGCCGATTTTGTTCTCCGGGGCATTGGCCACCGCGGTATCCGTCGATGGCGTGGCGTAGCAGCCCAGTCCGAGGCCAAACAGCACGTTGCTGGCGAACACCACCCCGATATACAGCGCCTTTTCGAGAAAGGTGCAGGATATCAGCGCGATGGCGATAGCGGTCAACACCGGACCGGCCATCATCGGCAGCCGGGCGCCATAGCGCTGCAGCAGCTTCTCGCCGACCCGGATCATCGCCAGGACGGTCACCAGATAGCCGAGGGTCATCATCCCGCTCTCCAGCGGCGTCAGGTGGTGCCCTTGCTGCAGCCAGATGCTGGCGATCATCATGGTGCCAATCGTCCCATTGAGCAGAAAGTTCGACAGCACTGCCGCACCGTAGGCCCGATTGCGGAACAGCGCAAAATCAATCAGCGCCGCCTCGCCTTTGCGCATGCCGTTGCGGATAAATATCGTCCCCGCCGCCAGCGCCCCGGCCAGCATGGTCAACGACAGCGGGCTGCTCCAGCCCCAGCCGTGGCCCTTGCTGATAAACAGATTCACCAGCACCAGCGCAATAATCAGGCTCAGCAGACCGCCGACATCCAGCTTATGCTGGCTGGCGCTGGCGCTGCGGCTCTCCGGCGTGCCGCGCAGCAAAAACAGCGCCAGCAGGGCAACGGCGATCGAGAAGACGAAGATCCAGCGCCAGCCCAGACCGGTGGCGATAGCCCCGCCGACGAAGGAACAGAGACCGCTGCCGCCCCACGAGCCGATGACCCAGAAGCTGACCGCCCGCTGCCGCGCACGCCCCTCATACCAGGTCTTAATCAGCGCCAGCGTCGCCGGCATAATGCACGCCGCCGACAGCCCCTGCAGCACCCGGCCGGCCAGGAACAGCCCCGGTCCCTGAGCGACCACCAGCATGGCGCTGCCGACGATACTCAGCCCCAGCCCGAGGGTGGTCATCCGCATCCGGCCAAACTTGTCCGCCAGGCCGCCGCTGGCGACCACGAAGCAGCCGCTGAACAGCGCGCTGAGACTGACGGCCAGAGTTAAGGTTTCAAGAGAGATATCAAGGCTGCTTTTCATCGCCGGCACCACGTTAATCACCGACTGGGCGAACAGCCAGAAGGTTAAAACGCTTAACACAATCCCCACCAGCAGGCGATCGTTGCCGACAAACGGGGTGTCGCTTATTGTGACAGTGCTCATCGCATGGCCCTCCCGTTTCTCGTGATTAGCGCAGATAGCGTTCCGTCAGGCCACACCACAGCGCCGCGCCGGTCAGCAACAGCGCGTCGTTGAAGTCATACCCCGGGTTATGCACCATGCAGCGGTCAGGCTCATCGCCAGCGCCGATGGTGAAATAGCTGCCATGCGGGTGCTGCTCCAGCATGAAGGCAAAATCTTCACTGCCCATAAACGGCTTCACCTCGCCCACCTGCTCTGCGCCAAACAGCGCTGTCGCCACCTCCCGCACCATGGCGTTCGTCGCCGGATCGTTACGCAACACCGGACTGCCGTTGACGTGGGTCAGCGTGGCGGTGGCATTGAAGCTCTCCGCCTGGGCCACGGCGATATCATGGATCCGCTGCAGCACGGTCTCGCGCACCTGCTCATTGAGGGTGCGCACCGTGAGCTTCATCAGCACGTGATCGTTAATGATATTGGGCGCATGACCGGCCTGGATGCTGCCGACGGTCACCACCGCCGGTTCAAACGGGGTGATATTGCGCGAGACAATGGACTGTAGCGCGAGGGTAATATGGCAGGCCACCAGCGTGGCATCCACCGTATGCTCCGGCACCGCGCCGTGGCCGCCAACGCCCTTCACTTCAATATGCAGCGTATCGGAGGAGGCCATCATCGCCCCGTCGCGCAGGCCGATCTTGCCCAACGGCTGACCCGGCATATTGTGCAGGCCGAAGATGGCGTCGCAGGGGAACTGATCAAACAGACCGTCCTCGACCATTACCCGCCCGCCGTACAGCAACTCTTCCGCGGGCTGGAAAATCAGCTGCAGCGTGCCGGTAAACTGCCGGGTGCGCGCCAGATATTCAGCTGCGTAGAGCAGCGTGGTGGTGTGCCCGTCATGGCCGCAGCCGTGAAAGCGCCCTTCAACCTGGCTTGCCCACGGCTTACCGCTCCGCTCCTGCATCGGCAGGGCATCCATATCCGCCCGCAGGCCAAGGCGTTTTTTCCCCTCGCCGACGCGCAGCGTGCCCACCACTCCGGTGCCCGCCAGGCCGCGGTGAACCTCGTATCCCCACTCGCCAAGCAGTCGGGCGACCTCGCTGCTGGTCTGGTGCTCTTCAAAGCCGATCTCCGGCTGCTGGTGGAACCGACGACGCAGAGCAATAAATTGCGCCTCGTTAACCTGCAATGCTTCTAGCAACGGATGTGTCATTTTTGTTATTCCTGTGTTGTGTTTGCACGACACTTTCGAGTTTATGCGGGTGCCTCAGCTTGCAGGCGCGCTTTTTTGTTTTATATTGACGAAAAATCAATGAGTGTTTTTCATACATATCGGTTATGACAAAAAACAACCGGTTGTTTTTTGTCTACAGAGGAGAGTCATGTGGAGCAGCATGCAGGCGACTTTAGCGTCACCGTACGCGATGTGCGTCAGCTTACCCAGCCGGAAAGCGATCTGCTGACGCTGCTGTGGGTGCTGGAGGGAAGCGTAAATCTGGCGGTGGCGGAAGGTGCGTCGCAGCCGCTCGCCGCCGACGGGCTGGCAATCGTTAACCGCAACCGTCGCTGGAGCCTGCGCAGCGCCGGGGCGAACGCCGTGATGATCCTCACCCTCTCCGCCAGCTGGCTGGCCCGCCTCGATAATGCCTTTTTTGCCGTCGATTACCAGATAACGCCGCGCACCCGGGATGCCGATGACGGCCTGCGCCGCCTGATGCGCCAGCTGCTGGTGAGCGGCCTGGTCAATCATCCTGGCCATTACCGACTGGAGGCCAACCGCTGGCTGAGTGAGATAGCGCTGCTGCTGGCCACGCGCTTTAGCCAGCCCATCGCCTCCACGCCCCGGCGCGATACCGAAAAATGGAGCCGGAGAATAGCCAGCGTGGTGGCGCGGATCGACGCTAACTATCAGCGTCGCCTCTCGTTGCAGGAGGTGGCGGCCGCGGAATTTGTCTCCGAGGCCTGGCTGTCACGCTTATTTCGCAAAGAGGTCGGGGTTAGTTTTGTCCAGTACCTCACCGCGCTGCGCCTGCGCCACGCCGCCGACCAGCTATTAACCACCCGCAAAACCGTCCAGCAAATCGCCCGCGAACAGGGATTCGCCAGTACGCGAATGATGAGCGATTTGTTTAAGCGCCAGCACGGCGTGACGCCGCGCCAGTATCGTGAACAGCATCCTCTGGAGCTTGCCAGACCGCGCCCGCCGCAGGCCGATCGCTGGCAGCCGGTGGCGGCCGACCGGCTGTATGCGCGACTCAATGAGCCGGAACCACGCGACCGGGAAAGTCCCCCCCTGCCGATCAACCCACCGCAGACCCGGGAGATCAATCTGCGCGATCGTCCAGCGCGCCCCGCAGCGCTGCGCCATACCCGGATGGTGGTGACCGTGCGCGAACTGGACGATCTGCTGCGCGCAGATGTGCGCCGGGAACTCGAACAGCTGCACCACGCCCTGCCGGTGTATGCCATCGATATCAACGATCCCTTTCTCAGCAGTCGGCTGTTCGGCACCGGCTGGGACGATCCGCAGATGGCCGGCTACGCCTGCTGGTACAACCTGCAGCAGATTTTTAGCTGGCTGGCGGCGATGGGCTGGCAGGTGATCCTGCACACCGGCGTCACCACCCGCAGTGACCTGCTGCAGCGCTTCCTGCAGCTCGCCGCCAACCAATTTCCGCCAGCCACGCTCAACAGCTGGCGCTTTGTCTGGCACTGGTCGCCGCAGGCCAGCGAAGCTGCGCGCCAGGCCGCCTGGCAGCAGCAGCGCGGGGTCCTTCATCGCCTGCTGCCGCAGCCGCAGCTGGGGATCTGGCACCGCTTTGCTCCCAGCGATCCCGGGAACGATCCGCTGTTCCACTCGCCGCTGCTGGCAGAGGCGGATTTTCTCGCCTGCCAGGCAGATGCCAACGAACAGCTGGATCTGGCCCAGGCAGACAGCAGCCGCCTGGCCTCCAGCGAACATTACCCGCTGCACAAGCTGCGGCAGATCCACAGCGCCCTGCGCCAGCGTCAGCTCAACCTGCCGCTGTGGCTGCTCTCCTGGAATACGCTGACCGGCGATACGCGGGATACCAACGGCCGCTTTTTTCGCGGCGCGCTGCTGATGGATAATCTGCTGGGGGTGGCGGACCAGGTCTGGCTGGCGGGCTTCTGGTTAAATTCAGGCCTCCAGGGCGAAGCTCGCGCCAACGGCAAGCTCGATACCTCCAGCCTGGCGCTGCACTATCTGCACGGCCTGCCGCGCCCGGTTTACTGGGTACTCTGGCTCTGGCGGCGGCTGCGCGGCGAGATCCTGGTTCACGATAAAAACCTGCTGCTGCTCCACCACCAGGGTCACTACCAGCTGCTGCTGCGCAATACGGTGGTCTACAATCCCTGGCTCTCCAGCGAAGCGGCCTTTATCCAGCGCTTCAGCCAGCCCTACAGCGTGCGGCTGCAGGGCCTGGATGGCAGCTGGCGCATCAAACAGCACCTGTTCGATCAGCACCACGGCGCGTTGTTCCCGCTGGTGGACGCCTTTCGCAGCCGCAGCGGCCCTGACGCCGAGGATTATCAGTGGCTGATGCATCAGGCCCGTCCGGCGCTCAGCGTGGATGAAGCCAGGCTCGATGGCTATTGGCTGCGGATCGACTCGCTGCAGAGCAATGCGCTGGTGCTGTATGAATTCTCCTCCGGCGCGGATCCCGCCCCCTGAAGTAAACCGTGAATTTTCCGCTGGCTCTCCGTCGTTGCCGGATTAAAGACCAGCAGGGAAAGATCGGGACGGCCCTCCACGGCAAAGGAGGTAAATTCCAGGTCGAGCGGCCCCATCTGCGGGTGATTAATGCGCTTATAGCCCTCGCCGTGGCCGGCGACGTCATGGCTTTGCCAGAAACGGGCGAACTCGACGCTCTGCTGGCTGAGCTCCGCGATCAACTGGTCAGTTTCTTTCGTGGCGCCCATCCGCGTGACGTCGGCGCGGAAGGCGTTGACGATAAGCTGCCCCACCCTCTGCCAGTCCTCCAGAGTGCAGCGGGCCTCCGGCCGGGTAAACAGGCGGCGCAGCACGTTGCGCTCCGCCAGCGGCAGTTGGCTGTAGTCGGTCAGCACCCTGGCCGCCGGCGCGTTCCAGGCGATGACGTCCCAGCTGGCGGTGCGGATAATCGCCGGAATGGTGAAAGCGTCAAGCACCCGCTGCAGCCGCGGCGTCATATCATCCGTCACCGTCAGACGCGTCTGCGGCGGATGGCCAAAGGCGAGAATAAACAGATGCTCGCGCTCCGGGGTGGTCAGCCGCAGACCGCGGGCGATCCGCTCCAGCACCTCGCGGGAAGGCGCCCCGCCGCGCCCCTGTTCAAGCCAGGTATACCAGGTCGGGCTGATGCTGGCGAGCTGCGCGACCTCTTCGCGGCGCAGCCCCGGGGTGCGCCGGCGTCCCGCCGGGAAGCCAAACGTTGCCGGATCGAGACGCTGGCGGCGGGCGCGGAGAAAATCGCCTAAAGCATGGTTGTCAGAAGTGTTCATCATCTGCCTGTGGATTCTGCCTGTTAGAATTTATACCCCGATAATGTCTCTACTTTTATAGTATGACATCGCAGGTAGGATACGCCTGAAACCCATTCAGGAGATCCATGATGCGTATATTTCTTACCGGCGCGAGCGGATTTATCGGCTCACGTATTCTTCCGGCGCTGCAGGCGTCGGGCCATCAGGTTATCGGCCTCGCGCGCAGCGAAAGCACCGCACAGGCCCTGAAGGCGGCCGGCGCCGAGGTGCATCGCGGCACGCTGGATGCCCCGGAGTCGCTGCTGGCTGGCGTCGGGAACGCCGACGCGGTGATCCATACCGCCTTCGACCACGACTTCAGCCGCTTTGCCGCTAACTGCGAGAAAGACCGACAGGCGATCCTGGCCCTGGGCCAGGCGCTGCGAGGCAGCACGCGGCCGCTGGTGATCACCTCCGGCACGCTGATGGGCGACGACGGGAGCGGCGCCCCGGCCCGGGAGTCGTTCTTCAACTCAGGGCACCCCAGCCCGCGCGCCGCCTCAGAGCTCGCCGGCCAGCAGTTGCTGGAGGCGGGAGTGGATGTCAGGGTGGTCCGCTTACCGCAGGTGCATGACACCGTGCGTCAGGGACTGCTGACCTGCTACATCGAACGCGCGGTCGCCAACGGGGCGGTAGCCCTGCGCGGCGAGGAAAGCAACCGCTGGTCAGCCGCCCATGTCGATGACGTCGCACGTCTGTATGTCAGCGCGCTGCTTCAGGGCGCGGCCGGCGAGCGCTATCATGCGGTGGCCGAAGAGGGGATCGCATTACGCGATATTGCCGCGGTAATTGCCCACGGATTAAACCTGCCGCTGACCCACCTGGATGAGTCGCAGGTCGACGCCTGGTTCGGCTGGTTTGCGCCGTTTACCGCCCTTGACCTGCGCGCCAGCTCGGCATGGACCCGCGAGCGCTTGCAGTGGCAGCCGGTTGGCCCCGGGCTGCTGGAGGACCTGCAGAACATGGACTATCATAAAGTGACACTGTCACAATAATCGAAACACGCTCCCCCTGTATCACACCCGACGGGTACGGCTAGTCGCCCGTCGGGTCATCGGCTTTCTCCCCGCTATACTGAATCTATTCTCTAGCGTCCGCACGTCGTCGCCGTTTGGTCAACCGCGGCCAAACAGAGCTGACTGGCGATATCGGCGATAAAAAGTTACCATGTTTCACTATACAGACTCGGTTCCGCGACTATTTTAATCAATTGACTGAATACTATACGCACCCGGTAACCGCATTATCCCTCAGGCTTGTTGAAGGCGGTGGTGAATGTCTATTAATCTTAATAAGATAGAGTTCAGCTCTATAATCAAACAGAAAATATGCGCCTGAAATTGTCATCTCTCCTGGCAGCCGTTTCCCTGCTGTGTGGGCCAGCTTTTGCCGCCCCTGCGCTCCCCGACCGCGCCGATATCCGCGATAGCGGTTTCGTCTATTGCGTCAGCGGCCAGGTTAATACCTTTAACCCGCAGAAAGTCAGCAGCGGCCTGATTGTCGATACGCTGGCCGCTCAGATCTACGATCGTCTGCTTGACGTCGATCCCTATACCTACCGGCTGGTCCCCGAGCTGGCGGAGAGCTGGGAAGTTCTCGATAACGGCGCCACCTACCGCTTTCACCTGCGCCGCCACGTCCCGTTTCAACGCACGGCGTGGTTTACCCCGACGCGGGACTTTAATGCCGATGACGTCATTTTTACCTTTGGCCGTATTTTTAACCGCGACCATCCGTGGCACAACGTCAACGGCAGCAGCTTCCCCTACTTCGACAGTCTGCAGTTTGCTGACAGCGTGGAGAGCGTCCGCAAGCTGGATAATCAGACCGTGGAGTTTCGCCTCAAGCGGCCGGACGCCTCGTTCCTCTGGCATCTGGCCACCCACTATGCGTCAATTACCTCTGCCGAATATGCCGCCCGCTTAACGCAGGACGACCGCCAGGAGCAACTGGATCGCCAGCCGGTTGGCACCGGCCCGTTCCAGCTATCCGATTACCGCTCCGGGCAGTATGTTCGCCTGCAGCGCCATCCCGGCTACTGGCGCGGCAAACCGTTGATGCCCCAGGTGGTGGTCGACCTTGGCTCCGGCGGCACCGGCCGCCTGTCGAAACTGCTGACCGGAGAATGCGACGTGCTGGCCTGGCCGGCCGCCAGCCAGTTGACGATCCTGCGTGACGACCCGCGCCTGCGCCTGACGCTGCGCCCGGGAATGAACATCGCCTGGCTGGCCTTCAACACCGCCAAGCCGCCGCTGGATAATCCTGAGGTGCGCCATGCCCTGGCGCTGGCGATTAACAACCAGCGCCTGATGCAGTCCATCTACTATGGCACCGCGGAGACGGCGGCGTCCATGCTGCCGCGGGCCTCGTGGGCCTACGATAATGACGCTAAAATTACCGAATATAATCCGCAGGAGGCCCGCGCCCGCCTGAAAGCCCTGGGTCTGGAAAACCTGACCCTCAAGCTGTGGGTGCCCACCAGCTCGCAGGCGTGGAATCCCAGCCCGCTGAAAACGGCGGAGCTTATCCAGGCGGATATGGCGCAGATTGGCGTTAAGGTGATTATTGTGCCGGTAGAGGGACGTTTCCAGGAGGCGCGCCTGATGGACATGAGCCACGACCTGACGCTCTCCGGCTGGGCGACGGACAGTAACGATCCGGACAGTTTCTTCCGACCGCTGCTAAGCTGCGCGGCCATCGCCTCGCAAACCAACTTTGCCCACTGGTGTAACCGGGAGTTTGACGACGTGCTGCAAAAAGCGCTGCTCTCGCAGCAGCTCTCCTCGCGGATGGACGCTTACAAAGAGGCCCAGCGGATCCTCGCCCGCGAACTGCCGGTCCTGCCGCTGGCCTCGTCGCTGCGGCTGCAGGCCTACCGCTATGATATGAAAGGCCTGGTGCTCAGCCCTTTCGGTAACGCTTCGTTCGCTGGCGTATCGCGGGAAAATACCGAAGAGGTGAAGAAGCCATGATTATTTTTACCCTGCGCCGTCTGCTGCTGCTGCTGATCACCCTCTTTTTTCTGACCTTTGTCGGTTTCAGCCTGAGCTATTTCACCCCTCATGCCCCACTGCAGGGCGCTTCCCTGTGGAATGCGTGGCTGTTCTGGTTTGAAGGGGTGCTGCACTGGGATTTCGGCGTCTCCAGCATTAACGGCCAGCTGATTTCTGAGCAGTTGCGCGAGGTGTTCCCGGCGACCATGGAGCTGTGCATCCTCGCCTTCGGCTTTGCCCTGCTGATAGGCATTCCGGTGGGGATGATCGCCGGCGTAATGCGCAATAAATGGCCCGATACCCTGATCAGCGCCGTTGCGCTGGTCGGTTTCTCGATCCCGGTCTTCTGGCTGGCGCTGCTCCTGACCCTCTTCTTTTCCCTGACCCTCGGCTGGCTTCCGGTCTCCGGTCGCTTCGATCTGCTGTATGAGGTGAAAAACGTCACCGGTTTCGCGCTGATCGACGCCTGGCTTTCGGACTCGCCGTGGCGCCATGAGATGATCGTCAGCGCCGCCCGGCATATGGTGCTGCCGGTATTGACCCTGGCGGTCGCCCCCACCACTGAAGTGATCCGCCTGATGCGCATTAGCACCAGCGAGGTGTATGACACTAACTATGTAAAAGCGGCCGCCACCCGCGGCGTGTCGCGACGCAAAATTCTACTGCGCCATGTGCTGCACAACGCCCTGCCGCCGGTGATCCCGCGTCTCGGCCTGCAGTTTTCCACCATGCTCACCCTGGCGATGATCACTGAGATGGTGTTCAGCTGGCCTGGACTGGGCCGCTGGCTGATCAACGCCATTCGCCAGCAGGACTACGCGGCGATCTCCGCCGGAGTGATGGTGATTGGCGCGCTGGTGATTATTGTCAACGTGATTTCCGATATTCTCGGTGCCATGGCTAACCCACTGAAACATAAGGAATGGTATGCCCTACGATAGCAGCTACAAAAAAATGGTTTTATCATTTAAAAACAATTAGTTAATATTTTAAATTGTGCAATTTTCCTGATTTTAATACACAATTTTGTACACATTGTTTTTGACGTCTGCTCCGACATTCATCAGTTAGATGGCTGTCGGAGTTCTCTTCCTACGTTTCCTCCACACCTTCTATACTTTCAGTCTGAAGACTGGAGGTAACCATGTGCGGACGATTTGCCCAATCACAGACACGCGAAGAATACCTGGCTTATCTTGCCGAAGAAGCTGAGCGTGACATCGCCTATGATCCAGAACCAATCGGCCGGTACAACGTGGCGCCAGGGACTAAAGTTTTGCTCCTGAGCGAACGCGACGAGCAGTTGCACCTCAACCCGGTTCACTGGGGTTACGCGCCAGGTTGGTGGGATAAACCGCCCTTGATTAATGCCAGGGTTGAGACCGCAGCCAACAGCAGGATGTTTAAACCCCTGTGGCAGCACGGTCGAGCGATCTGCTTTGCCGATGGATGGTTTGAATGGAAGCGAGATGGAGACAAGAAGCAGCCCTATTTCATCCACCGTAAAGACGGTAAGCCCATATTCATGGCAGCAATTGGTAGCGTCCCTTTCGAGCGCGGGGATGAAGCCGAAGGCTTTTTGATTGTGACCGCCGCAGCTGATCAAGGTCTCATAGATATTTACGAACGTCGGCCACTGGTACTGTCACCAGATGCAGCAAGAGAATGGTTGCGGCAGGATCTTGGAGGGAGAGGCAGAGGAAATAATTGCAGATGGCGCTCTGTCAGCAGACCATTTCACATGGCACCCAATTTCACGCGCGGTGGGTAACGTGAAGAATCAGGAGCCTGAATTGACTGAGGCTATCAAAAGCCTGTAGCTTTGATGACGTCCGGAATGTGCCAGGAGCGGTCATTACTGATGTGTGAAAAGGGGAGTTGTCGAAACGAGCCAGAGAAAACATCACCTCAAACATATAAGTCGTAAGCATTGTTTTTTCGAACGAACTGCTGTTCAGTAATCGTACTGCCCCACTGCTCACCTTCCCATTTTTCCGACAACTCAAACCCAAATGATTCGTACAATCTTCTTGCCGCTATAAGTTTATTGAACGTTCATAATTTTACCGAGGTGAATCGTCACGTCTACATATAACCTCAGCTGATTGATCCGCCGAGGCCTGATAGCTGTACGAATGCAGTCGATGCCCGATCGAGTAGATCATCGAAGGTCAAAAACTCATCAATATTAAATTGCTCCATCATCAGGCCCATATATGCTCGCATATCCCCAATATTTTTGAAATTTTCTTGCCGTGATCGACTCATAACAACTGCCGTCTTACACTTAGCTTGAATGCCTGGATAGCGCTCCGCAATGATTTGATAGTGAGTCTTAATGAAGTGCTTCCACTCAGCCGTCTGAAAGACGGCTTGGGAGACTTCCGCACGCGGCTGTCCCTGTGATGTTGCAATAGCTTTCGCTGGCCTTTCGATCTCGACAAGCTTATACGATTGATCCGGGTAGCGGACGATAAAATCGGGCTGCAGTTTTGTTTTCCCAATCGGTGATGTAACCCCATCGGGATAGTTGAACCCCGGCTTACTTTCGACAGTCCCATACACGTCGAGAAGCAGTGGATGCCGCTCAAGCAAGGTATGAAAGACTGCCTCAACATCTTCATCTCGTTGCTGTAGAGCCGACTTAAGATCGTCTATTGCAGACTTGAGAAGCTCAAGCCTACTTCCGTAAGACTCAATCCAAGGTGGGATGTCTCCGAACGATATAATTCCGCTATTACCATCGGGATTACTCATCGCCTGCGCGAGATCTCTTCTCAGATCCCGCTGCACCCGCAGGTCTACAATTCGCAAGTCCCATGCGCATGAATCCGAATGACCGAATATTTCCAGATACTCGAAAAACCGGCGCGTCGATAAATCTGCTGGGAACATCCCGAAACCTCGAGTTAGGTGAGTCTCACCAATTGGCGAATCACTGGTCGGCAGGTATACGTTTAGTATTGCCCCATATGCACCAAATGTGAGCGCATTGACTACATCACCAAGCGAGGCCCTCACCTCCCTCAAATTAAGCGAAACCCCTGTTGATGAATCATGCTGGATTTCCTCTCGTTCGATTCCTTGAACTTCACCTCGCCACACTGTCACGGGTAATTCCGATTCGGGAACGATTCTATAAATACCGATTGGCTTGCCTAGGAGATCATGAGCGGCAAGTATCTTTGAGACGTAGGGCGGTGTACGCGTCGGCTCATAGTCGATCTTAAATGCCGGACCACCCGCGATGTTCCAATCATATGGCTTGTCACCGAGTTGGACCAAAACAACTCCATCGACTGCGACATAGACATCTAGCGACGAGGCATTTAGAAACGGTGATTTCACAATCGCCGGATAGCCCGGTCCTCTAGGAGGAGAAGTTGTCGCCTTTGTATAGGCTTCCCGATACTTGCGGATGTAGGCAAAAATGAATTCTGCTACGTACTCGATAGTAACTGACATTAGCTTCACTATCTCCCATTATCGCATGTCGAAGCGATGAGTTCCGACCGCGGTTGACCTCCTCACCTCGTAAGCGTAGTACGCCCAAACTTACCCAACCTTGGCACATATGTGTGGCTAACTGAACGACGCTTCTTGGCAGTAAGAAGACATCATAAGCTATGAGTAAAAAAAAAGCACATTCATATGCTGACCCAACTCAGCCAATACTGGCAGTGTCCCTTTGAACTGGATTGCCCGCCACTACTGTCTTGTGCGCCGTTAACGCCATGCTGACCTGATCGGTATGACTGTATTGGCAATGTCGGTCGTATAGCGATAGTTGATGCCGTGCGCCCCTACATGTGCCGCGCCTACTGATTTGAGCGCACGGCACCAGCCGCCGTAATACTCCCCCTTGGTAAGGTGCTTGTCCTTGCGCCGTAGGGACGGTAGCACGTAAGGGCTACCTTCATGTCTCGGTGCAGTCGATAGCCAACATAATCTCGTAGTTCTCCAGATCTTCCGCCTCAATCTTGTCGAGTTGCCGGAACAACCTGCCCATGTTCTCGTTGCTGATGAGTTGAGTGGCCTTACCGTTGGGGTACATTGGAACATGGTGGCACGGGTTGGTGCCGTCGGGACAGTAGCCCCACACCTTGGTCAGATTGAACAAACGGCGCATGACGCTGAAAGCATTGTTTGCATAGCGGGTTTATGGTCCACTTTATTCCGGATGCTTACACCTACATCGTGCTGGTCTACGTGGGCACGGATGCAGGGATACTGCGTCACCGCAATATTCGTATCAGCACGAATGCCAGCAAAAAGCTCCAGCGCCGGTACCAGCGTTTCCGATATCACGGCGCCAGCAACGGGCGCCTTCGCCGTATTCCTGTGTGGTGACAGCACCAGGCATGCGTTTGGTATTGTGACGGCTTCAGGCATTCAGAAATCCACCACCACGGCGGTGAACAGCGGGACGACTGCAACCTCGACGGGTGGGACCAATCAGGCAGGCCTGGCAGCAGCATGGGCAGGCTATGGTTTGGCTTTCTATGACCGCAAACTCAGTGACAGTGAAATGGAGCGGGTGGCAGAACGTCTTATTAAACAGGCACGTTATCTGGGAGTAACGGTGAATGGCTGATTTGTCGATTTCGGTTATTTCAGACCAGACATCTGAGAGCAATCAGGCGGGGTGGTGATCCCCCCTTGACAGCTTTCAGGGAGTGGAATACTAAGGGCTGTGTAAGGAGTACGGCACCGCTGGTTATCATCAGGTCGAAATTGTTCGGCGTGATGCCGATGGTACCCTCACGCGGGGAATGTGTAAGAACGTCGACCGGACGGTGGCGGAATGTAACAATTACGTGGGCCATAATCAGTCATCTGTGGTTGTGGACGGTGCGGGATATATCCACGTGTTTACGTCGATGCACGTTAATCTACTGCGGTACTTTCGCAGCGCACGCCCTGGCGACGTGTCGCAAATAGTGGAGGCACCCTGCACTTCCCGGATGTGGACTGGGTCTGGACGTACCCGATCACCGGCAAAGGTCCCGATGGTAATGTGTATTGCCTGATGCGGGTCGCCAGCCGGAGCACCACCGGGGAAAATATACGCGGGGTATCCTTTACCGCTTTAACGTCGGCGCTCTGCGATGGACCCGCTATGCTCATGTGGCTGAAACAGCTAACCGCGCTATTTACCCGGATGATATAGCCATTAATGAGGATAGCGTCCATCTTCTGTTTCAGTAGTCGGCCTCCCCGCCGTCTGCCGTCCGCCATGTCGGGGAATATGGCGTCATTGGTATCGGTGGACTGATGAGAACAATAAATAACACGCCCCTGTCAATGCCGGTAACGCAGGGACAGCTGGCGTATAAGCCATTGCAGCCGGGTGAAAACCCGGCGATAAGTGACGGGCTGAAAATGGGGATTCAGTCTGCGAAATTTGCGTTTGATGGCGAGTGGTTGTCGCATATCACTTACCGTTTCAGAACCGTGGATGATCCTTCCGGGACCTGGTTCAGTAAGTTCGGGGTCTACGTTGCGACATGGGCGGGGTCTGCATGGAGCGAACAGCAGATCGCGAATGTCCCGCCGGAGAGGGGAAACACTTCCGCAGCACTTGCGGCAACCGTTCAGGGAGGCAAGAGGAGGGGGTATTTTTCGGTGGAATACACGTCTTCCGGGAATACTGTCTCTGTCATTGTCCTGGCGGAAAATGCAGGTTCTGGATGGGTCTACTCGGTACTTGGCAACAGTGCTGCCACACTTCTGCGCCTCGGGTCTGCACCTGGATACGGCGGTGATGTGCTATACGTCTCAGCACCATTTGAGGCTAAGGTGTATCGCTATTTTGTGCCGGAAGATTATTCCCCGGCTCAGCAATTCACGAATTTTGATGTGCTGCTGTCGATTCTGGTGTAATTAAACTCACCCCCCGGAATAATGCCGGGGGATAAATTAACTCTTCTTGCGATAAACAACTGTTATGCGAGCAGGTCAAACTGCGCGATCATATCTGCGTCACTCAGCGCCGAATCGAACAGTACGGCTTTCTGCAACCATCCTCCCCAGAAACCTGAGTTTGACACCGTAGAGCCAGAAACCGAGCTGTTTCTGCCCAGCATGACGTAATCAAATGCCGGACATCCGGTCAGCAGAGTTTCCGGGTTATCAGTCATACCGGAATAGACCTTGAGAACGCCGTTGTTCAGGGTGATCATCAGTGCATATTCGCCATACTGTGAAAACATTTTCCCTGTAAACGGAATGCCCGCCAGCGTGCTACCGGTGTTAATGTTATGCGCAGCCAGGGACTGGAACGCATTGGAGCTGTCAGCCGCGCCCAGACCGAAACCAACGTATTTCAGCGCCGTGTTATTCAGCAGAGAGAACAGGATATTGCCGCCAGCATTGCCGAGTGCCGCCGGGGTCATTATTCCCTTCACAAACACCGAGAAGTTTGATTTCACGCCCGCAGGAATATCCAGCAGACGGGCGGCGTCTGCCTGGCGGTTCGCGCTGGCAGTACCACCTACCGCGCCATCAGGAAAGAACGCGGAGCTGGCGTGATAGGTATTCTTCTCGATCTGCATCAGACTGACCTGCATGGTCCGCCCGGTTCCGACGTAGGCGACATCCGGCTCTGCCAGCGGATCGTTAATCAGGCTGTATTTAACCGAGCCGACAGTATTCCCGCTTCCTTTCACACACAACACACACCGGGCGCTTTCATTGAATCCCTGAAAGATGTTGGCCCTGACGGCAAGACGGCCCATTTTGGTTACCTTCTGATTGCGTACGTCAAAGTTAGCGAACGCCTGAGCCCCGGCGCCTAAAACCTGAATCTGCAGGTACTGTGCTGACCCGGCTTTAGCAAACAGGGACACCACGTTATACAGGGTCGGATCAATCGTGCTCTGGTTATCCATGAGCACATGCGCTTCATTCATGGTGCTTTCGGTCAGGGTACACCACCCGGCCGCTGGCGCGGATACCGTCAGGCCCGACGGCACATAGTTCGCGGCGGTCTGATCGAGCGCACTCAGTGCATAGTTCGTCGCCGAGTTCTCCACCCGCATACCAAGAATCTTTCTGGTCGCCGGATGGCGATCGATACGTGGTGTATTGATGGCAGCATATTCGAGATTCCCGGCAGCACTGATGAAGGATGCCAGCGTGGTACGGGTGAAAGAGATGGCCGTGGCGTAATTACGGTTCTTCGAGAAATTCGAATCCGGCTTGCTGACAAAGAGGCTGTTCACCAGGTCGGCATAGTAAACGCCCCCTCGCGGCATCGGAGCCGTCAGCGGCGGCAGGTCAGCGATATCACCCTGATAAATCATATTGGATACGGTTTTTAAAGACATAATTACTCCAGTCCTGGGTTGCGGCCGTAGGTGACGTTAGTCAGTGTGCCGGTGAGATTGATGGGGTTGCTGTTGGTATCGGTGTACTGGTTTTCGGCGATGTCGAAATGGCTGATAGTCCCTGAGCCGGTAATCGCTGCAGCGTCATTCTGCGAACGCAGCTTACAGCCATGAATCGAGCCCCGCGTGATATTGCCGTCCAGCTTAAACGCGGTATCACCGCCATTTCGCAGCATGCGAAGATTCGTGAAGTCGAGGTCGGTAAAGGTGCCGCTGGCAGCATTCACCGGATAACGACCGTTATTTTTGATATCCATATTGTCGAAGCGAACATCCGCCAGGGTGTTAGCGCCAGCCTCGATTAAAATCGCATCCTGGGCGTTATCGTTGATGTGCATGTCGGAGAATGAATAGCCGCCATCGGCCTGAATTTTGGTCGAGTCATAATGGAGCCCGGTCACCCCGTTACGCTCCGCCTGACAGTTCAGCATCAGCCCGTTCTTACCCGGGCGGGGAGCGATACCGTTGTTAGCCAGCGTCCCAGCGTCAATGCTGATACCGGTTTTGAGGTTGTCATTGAACTGGCCGTTGACCACCACCAGTCCGGATGCGCCACAGTCGCCGAAGCCATGCCCGTTTCCGGTACACACGGCATCGGATACGATAATCTGCCGGGAAACGTAAGGCTGACCGGGCCCTGACAGGCGCTGCTGCTCAAAGAAAATGCCGAAGTTTTTGCTGTTTCGGTTAATGGTGCGTGCCACTATCAGGGCTTCGTCCTGCATGGCACCCAGGCCGATCCCGATACCGGAAGCACCGCCGCTGCCGTCAGGTGCCAGGCGTCCGCAGTTATCCGTCTGGCAGTCCAGAACAAAAGACCTGTCAGGATAATCATTACCGATACCGGTGGCCCCGGTATCGTGAACGTTACAGCGCAGGAACATACACTGACGGAAATACTGCAGGTATGTTCCCTTTGCCCCCACGTCATAAGACGGTGAGTGCTGTTCTGACCCGTCAATCTCGACATCAATCAGGTTAAAGTTTTCGAGGTAGATTTCCTGCGGCGAACGGTAATAAAACGCGGCATTCGCCAGCATCGGCATGAATACCGCGCCTGGAACGCAGCGGATCGTCACGTTAGGTTTTGCAGTGATATAGGTATGCAGGCGATACACGCCAGGGCGACAAACGATTTCGCCACCATATGGCAACTTGCTTACCTGGTTGACTGCGGTCTGCAGCTGCAGGGAGACGGATTCGTTACCGTTCCAGTCAATACCAAAGTCCAGCCAGGCATCAAAAATCGCTTTCGCCTTATACAGTGTGTTAACGCGCTTTTTCAGCGAGTTAAAATGCTCCTCCAGCGATTTTCCACCAAACCCCTTCAGATAATAACTTCCATCCTCATCAGTAAATTCAAGCGCCCGGTTCTGCGCATCCGTCAGGCGGCGAATATGCGGCGCACGGTCGCGCTGGTAGTTCTCCCTGATCCCCTTTATCGACTCCTGAACTGATTTATCAAGACCGGGGATAAACACCTCCCCAAAAGCATCCTGAAAGGAAATCAGACGCCCGTTGAAATCGTACTGATGCGTTATGTCATGTTCATCGTTATTAACAATTGAAGATTCGATGGCTCTGATTTTTTGTGCAACAGAAAAGGGGCCCAGGCCAGCGATATACAAATCACCCAGTTCATCAATAAAAGCGGGTACGTTTGCATTTTTGTCCGGAAACTCATGCAGGTTAGCAGCGCGGTCTTTATGAATTAGCGCATCCAGCTTTCTGAACTTTTCCTGAACTGAAACCGGACCGAGGTTCGCAATAAAAAGCTCACCAAACTCATCGAGAAGAAGATAAACATTGCCATCTTCGTCATAGGCGCTTTTAAGGATCTGCACAGCGTCGTATTTAATCTGTTGCCTGATCTGGTCTACAGCCTGCTGAGAAGGCATTTTTCGCCCGGTAGGCTGCAGCGTCCCGCCAACATTCATCACCTCGATTGCGAGCGCGCTGTCGTCCGGGCTGCGGTAATACGTGGTACTCCCCTCGGGGATATTCGCGATATCCGCCTGCGCCGCTGCCAGCGTCTGGTACTGTTTGCTGAGCGGGATAAGGTTCTGCCTGACCTCATCGTTTTTCGCCATCATCTGGCGCCATGAATAAAGAGGATCACCACCACGGTCGGGAACATCTGCGGCGGGCCCGTTGACCAGCTTATCCAGGCGCTCGGCGTTATCGAGCAACACAGCGGGAGACGTGCTCCCCAGCTCCGGGTTAAAGGCCATGTTTTTTGCTCCAAAAAGAGGCTTCGCCCAAACGAGGGTTTGAGCGAAAGAAAAGTTGAAAGGGATTTTTTGGTATTAAGCGACGTCGCCGGGGTATGTGGCGTCGTCGTACTGGTAGAACGATTCGAGGTATTCTTTAGCGGTGACCTGACAGGTTCCGTCTGACTGCGGAGCGATCTCCTCTACAATGGCGTCGTAGACGTGGCGCGTTGAGCCGCAGAACACCAGGCGGATCGGCTCGATGGTTGCCGACGACAGGTCAACCTTCATCGGGTCATCAAACTCGCTCAGGTACGGGACTGACAGCTGAAAATCACCCGCCCTGCTCGCCACCATCAGCCCGGATGCAGAGCCATCCTGATAGCGGATCAGCGCTCGGGGGTTTTCGAAAGACCAGTCCAGCGGCTCCGTAACGGTGAACGTTGTCACGCCACCAGCCGTTGTCATCGCCTCCACCAGACAGGAAATCGTGTTGTTACCCGGAATATCATCCGTGAGCACAATGCGATCTCCCGTGTTGTAGCACAGCGCGTCCAGCTCGGTAGTGGTCTGGAACGTCACCCGCTGCTGCAGGTATTTCATCAGGCGACGCATGCCGATCTGGTAGGCGTGATCCTGATTCAGTACCCCATCGAGTTTGTAGTTCTCGATTTTCACCGGCGTGGGATTATCAGGCGTCCGGCATTTAACGGTCTCCTCCGCCCAGGTAGTCCCGTTGATGTATGTCACGTCGACGCCATCAAAATCATCGTCGGACGGTACGGTAAATCCGCTCTGCAGCTCCTCCACCATCTCATGCGGAGTGATCACGCCAGTCCAGGGCTTAATCCCCTCACGGTTGACCGTCGCCAGGCCATCACTCAGCAGAAAACGTGACTTCCCGGCATTGGCTATCTTCTGCAGCATTTCCAGCGCTGAGATACTGTCGCCCGTGGCGAAATCGAAATTTTCGCCCCGTGGTGTCCAGTATGCAGACTCCAGCACGTTGATGGTGTCGACGTCCATCTCCAGCCCCAGCGAGTTCCCGACATGCAGCAGCGCTCCCGAAATGGTTCTGGCCGTTCCTGAGTCGTAGGCCCGCGTGACCACAACGTTTACGCGGCGGTCCGACTGCGCCGCCAGCTTCCCGCCCGTCTCAACGGTCACCGCCATCAGCGACACGCCGGTATAGGATGAAGGGCGCGTCAGCAGTCGCCCGCGCAGTGCCTGCCAGTACATCGAATCCCTGGCGTTGTTTGAGCCCTGCTCATTGCGCCGACGGCAGCGAACCTCTACCAGCCCTGGTGAGCTGAGGGTGATCTGCTCAGTGAAACCTAACCCGTTGACGTTTTTCAGCGCATACTCGCCCTGGTGACTCACCCACCCCGATCCGGAACCGTAGACGCGATACTGTATCTCCCACTCAACGTGGCGAATCCGTTTTTTGCCCTTACTGTCAAAGCCGCAAATACCGTTCGGGAAAGAGAAATTCACCTCGAATGCATCCACCACTTCATTTTCAGGGCAAACCAGGAACGGCCCAAGCCAGCTCAGCGTGTCGTTAAGGCCAGTAGCCTCATAGTCGATCATCGTCCTGGCGGTGAATCCCGGCCATGACTCATCAACGGCACCGGAAACCAGGCGCGCCACTGTCGCCGTTGTGCCGTCGGTAGAGACAATGCGGTACTCATTCCCGCGGTGAGCAAGTGAAAGCCGTTGCACCCCCTCCGGCATGCCGGAAAAGGCCGTTCCCGTGGCACTGTTATAGGCAAGCGTCACATTCGCCGTTACCGCCGGGCTGCCGCCGGTTGATGCCGTGCCGGAGGTGTAAACCGGGGCATCACCGAAAACAGCTGCAGGCAGCGAAGAGGACGTGATCTCCCCACCCGCGAACGGACTGGCCGACTCGGTTATCAGTACGGTGCCGCCGTTGTCCTGCGCAACCAGGCCGGAGCCAGTGAGCCCCTCGGTGATGGCCGCCAGCAGTCCCGACATCGAGACGTAGTTAGCCACCAGCGACACCGGGTAGGTAACCCCCTGCCAGGTGATCGTGAACGTGCTGGAGCTGGTCGAAAAATCGTAGGTGGTCGGGGCCGCACTGGCCTGGATTTTTGCCGCACTCCCCCCTGTGCCGGGCACTGCAGCCTGACCGGGGGTATATGACGCGATAAACAGATCGTAATCGACTGAGTTAAACCCCAGCGTCACCGGCATTCCAACCACCGGCGCGATCTCCGTCAGCAGCGGGCTGGCGATAACGCTGTATCCGGCCGCCGTGGTGATCTGGTAGTTCGCCGGGGCTTTCAGTTCGACCACGGAGCCAGCGACCCAGCTGGGCGGCAGTGCGTTATCGTTCTCGTCATTATCGTCATCATCATCCGTATCCAGCCCCGTAAACGTCACGCTCGATCCGGAGACGGTCATGCTGTCTGCGATAATGTCGTCTGCGTCCGGCGACGTCTGGGCCATATCCAGCCCGGTGCCGGATGACGTCCCGCCCACTTCGGTGGAGTTGACCCAGTTTTCGCTGCGCTCATCACCGGAAACGTCCGCGCCTGGCGGGTAATGGGTGCTGCTGAATCCCGGTAGCGTTGAAGCTGGCGTACTGCCAACCCTGATATCGCCATTGGTATAAATCAGATCACCGACACCGAGACACAGCAGCATCTGGACGCGCATTTTCGTAGGATCGGCGGCATCAAACCGGGTAACCGGCTGCACCACATAATCAGGGTAGATACGCACCCGGCCAAATACCTCACGAATGGCATCACCGAGTTTTGCGGTATTCGCCTTTGCCGGGTTCAGGTCGAGACTCCGCCCTGTGGATGAGGTATAGCCGCCCGTATCGATGTTGCTCATCATAAAAAGCGAATAGGCTGCAGCGGCAACGGAGATACCGACGCCGATCCACGCGATTGTGGCGGCCTCCAGCCCGAAGGGAACCGGATAAAGCCTGACATCACTATCAGGGCGAATCACACACTTAGCCCACTCGCCTGGCGGAATTAACAGCCCCTCAACCTCAACGGTCAGCGGTGGGACATCCCGATCCTCGTAGCCTTCAACATTTGCCACCAGCCAGCTGCGAATGCTGGTTACACCATGCTCATGCGTTTCGAGTGGTTCACCGGGAAGCCGGGACGGGTAAAAACGAATGGTCATTGCCAGAACTCCACTTTGACAAATCGCCGCTTAAACCGCGGCAACGGCAGAAAGGTGACGTTCGTACCCGGGTTGCATTCCGCCACATGCAACAGACCACCGATACTGACCACGATCCCTACGTGGGTGACGGTCGACCCCGAATAACAGGCCACCCCGGCCCCTTCGCAGGGTTCGCAGCGTTCAAGGGTAAGCATCATCCGGCGCGCTTCCCGGTCGAGGCCGCCGTCGTCTTTGGTGACCCCGGCAAAATCGGGCCAGACGGGTAAATTCAGATCGCGGCGTATCTCGTTCACAATGCCGAAACAGTCAAGTAGCGGGTAGGCTCTACCGCCCTTCTGCCATTTAACAGAACGGTATTTATCAGGGTTGAACATTGGGATTCCTTAGCTGATATAACGCAGTCCGGGGAATACAGGTAGCGTGTAGCGGTAACGTGGCCAGGCTGTATCAAGGATATTCATATAACCCGCGGTAATCTGCGCCTCTGTCGCCGTCCAGTAACCAGACTTGATTTTCAGCGTATACGGCACTTCCGCAGGGGCCGCTAAATCCGTGGAAATATAACGCCGGTACGTCAGCAATGCAGACAGACGGTTAGCCAGCGCATAGCGGATCGCCGTGGACACAACACCATCGATATTGCACAAGGCAAATTTGAGGTCCTGCGTGCCGTCCGCATTGCGCGCCGGCAGCGCAATGTCTATCGTACAGGCGGTAAACGTTACGGTATCGCCGTTCTCCGTCGTTGCCGTGATGTTGTCGTAACCCTGGCAAAGGTAGTGAACATCAGAGCCAATGGTGATCTGCAGCGTTTCAAAGATCACCTCCGGTCCGCTGCTGGCGTAGAGGCGGTTGAGTCTTGTCATGATTTTTACCCAATAAAAAAGGCCACCCGAAGGTGACCTTAAAAATTGGTGTCGAATGTGGGTGTACCCTCACCGGCAGGATCGCTATTCCGCGCTTTATTTCACGCTCCGGCTACGGAGCGGCATGAAGGACTTTCCCACAAATCGACACAAGTGATTATGAAGGTGAAACGGTTTTAATCAAGCCTTGGGCCACTCCTTATTCAGCGCAATATCCAGCAGTGAGCTGCCGACGATCCATTCCGGGTAATTACCCCATGGGGCAGGAGCAAGGGGGCGTTCCCATAACTCAAGCGTCACCGTGTACTTCCAGTAAATCGGGGCCACCAGCACCGGTCCCTGATATATATCTGTGAAGCGGCATTTGTAAAACTTAATGCCTGCCGGCGTCTGCAGCTTCATCATGAACCATGCAGCCCCGTCAGATAACGCATCACGGAACCAGGACTCAAACGCCAGTCCCTGCGCATCGGTTTCCATAAACCAGGTGATGCTGGCCTGCGTCGGCGTGGACGTATAAGCTCGCCTTTGCCGCGCGCGGCCGGTGATTAACTGGGTACGTTTTAACGGGCTTACAGGCTGGAATCCGTATCCTTCCTGTAATGGCATAGGGAGGCTGTCATGTGGGTAGTTGATATCAGTCATGCAGTCTCCCGGTAAAGTATCTCGAATAAAATTTCACCATTAACCTCAGGAGGATATTCATTTCAGAATAAAGCACGATGGAATCGAAGAAATCTCTGATTTTTTTGGTTCAGATTAACGAAGATAAAAATCTTATTGAATCGACACAAACACACAAGGCGATATATTTATCAGCTCATCTTAAGAGCCAAAAGAAATCAGAAAAAACAGCATTATCAATATATTAATTTTATTGACTTTAATGTGAGCTTACATTGTTTCGGCACAGCCCCATATCAAAATAAAAAAGGGCGACGTGCCGACAGGAAATATACGTCAATGTGACTGCTTGTTTAAAAGCAACTCCTGAAGAAGAAGCGCAATAGAAACAAAGATCAAAACCCCACAAAAAACAATTTTTGCAAAATCATAGTTAAACACGGTTGTAAGCGTATCATTATTATATAAGTGATTATGCCTATAGGAATAAGTTGTGTAGATATCATCGTATATTTCAAGAATTCCACCGACTATCAAAACAAGCCAAAGAAATGAAAACTTCACTCGGACCTCCTTACGTTTACGTCTCCTATTGAAGATAAGCCCGCCAATAAAAAGAGGAGTCATAAAAGCTATGAAGTCTTTAAATGTAAATGTTAACAACGCTTCCATTAATAAGATCCTTGTGTTTTCTTGCACCTACTCAGACTGTTAGACTTACCTACCTAATCAAGTCTCAGCTAATGCAGTTTAGCTTACCTAGGACCGTGTCGTGTATAGTTTCCTTTTAGAGCGTTGCCAAAAGCTCCTTGTGGCATGGTAACCTCCTTTGTGAGTTCACCTTTTAACTGCCTGGAAAGCTGTCGATTATTCTGATTGAGTGTAGCGCTCAACTGCTCCGGAGTAATACCCTGGAGATGAAACTCCTGATTAATCGGCGCGTGTACAGTTGTTTGCCTACGGTTATCGCTGTTAACGTTCTGAACACCAGTACCAAACCCTGTACGCCCCAGAGTTGCATCAAGCGGTTGGCCATTTCGAAGTGCCTCAAGCTGAGACACGCCGATCCGGTTCGTTGATGCCTGGTCGAAGACGTACTCTCCTTTGTGAACAATACCCGCTGGCTGATACTTACCACCGGGGCCTGTGTAACCGCCGGAGGCGAAGCCAACACCTGAAACAGCCTGGATATTTGAGACGATACTGGCTGTCTGCGCAGCGATTGAGGCCATAGCGATGATGTTGGCCGGATAAGGCGCGCTAACTGCACCGCTTGCTATAGCCTGCTGGATTTTCACCATTGAGTCCGCGATAGCGAATGCCTTGCTCGCAGCAAAAGCGACCTTGTAGATTGCCGATTGCTCACCAAACCCCGTTCGCATGATTTCAGCGGTGCTATCAAACAAGGACTGCGTGGCCGCAGATATGATGGTGTTTTTCTGAGCCTCTATGACCTGATTTGCATCGGCTGCACGCTGACGAATAGAGGTCATTCTGGCCTCACCCTCGGCAGTTATTTCACCGGCCTTCGCATAAGCTTCCTCCTGAGCTGCCAGCCAGCGCTGGAGCTCTTGCTGAGCCTGTCCATATTCGTTGATTTGCCCCTGCATCCCCTCAAAAGTTCCTGAGAGTCGCCCTCCTGTGGGTGTCAGGTTTCCTACAACATTACGAACCGTCGAGGGCAGTTGCATATCGGTGTTTTGATAAATATCTGCCCGCGTTTTTTCATATTCACCGGGTTTTAGTTGCCCGGTTGCTTTGGCCTTCTCCAGCAGTTCAAGACGGGTTTTAAGCAGATCGTTGGTCCGCTCATCCTTCGTCTTTACCTGTTCCTGCATCTTCCGATAATCGTCCAAGGTTTTTACGGAATTTTGCAGTGCCTCCTGCTGCTTATACGCCTGGAGGATTTCATCTGAACGGGAAAGGATCGACTTCTGGTCAGCGGTGAGCTGCGTTTTAGATTTGAGGTCAGCAATCTGCTGCTCGAACTTGATCCGAGCCTGTGTCGCGCTATTAAGCTTGTCACTGGCATCCAGCTGGGACTGCATGGCAGCAGTCTGCTGGTTTATCTGATCAAGCAGCCGGGTTGCTGCGTCCTCTGTATAGGCTTTTTCTTTGTGGGTCTTAGGCTGCCCAGCTTTTTTGGCCTGCTCTAGTTCCTTTTCTCTTACAGCAATTAGCGCATTGGCCTGTTCGATTGCTTCTTTATTTCCTGAGAAAGCAATTTTTCTGGACTGTGCTCTTGCCTCCTTTAACCGAGCTTCTGCACCGGCAACCCTGTCTGCCGCCAGATACTCCTTATTAATCCAGTCAACGGAATTTTTTACCGCCTTATTACCTTCAATGGTAAGTGTGTTCATCGTGGTTTGCAGATCTAATGCCTGGCCGATAAACCTCATCGTAGGGTCAATTGCGCCACCAAGCGCTACGTTTTGCCTACCCTTATCCGCTGCTGTGTAATAATTTTTGACCTCAATAGCTGCAGCTGTCCACGAATCACCTATTTTCAGGATCTCCCGTCGATGCTTATCAATATCAGCATTCAAGGCGGTGAAATTAGCAGAGTCCTTGTATTGGGCTACCTTTGTCCTTGCCTCGTCATAACTAAAACCAACGTCGATAAGCTTATTTATTGCTTCGCTCGCACCGTCATTAGTCGTTATAAACATACTACTGACTTCATCAATCGCCTGACCAGTCTTGTCAGATATGGCAACCATATTAAGCGCCAGCCGTTCTGCAGCATCTCCGTTAGCGCCAAGAGACGTTGTGGCTATTTTTGTCGCAGCATCAATTTCCTGTCGGTTCTGATAGACGGCATAAGTTAGCAACCCAACTGAAGCAGCTGCTACGCTATAGGGATTAACCAGACCCATGACATATGTGCCAACGCCCTTAATCGCTGGCCCAATGCCGCCAAACATATCTTTGAGCTGACCGCCCTGCTGCATAAGAACCATAAACGGTGACTGCCCGGTAGAAAGACCGACAACGATATCGGTCATCTGAGCAGGGATCATGCGCATAGCGTTGGCAGTCTGAGCTGCAGATTGGCTTGTTTTACCCAATTGCGCCTGGGTTTTCTCCAGAGCATCGCGGGATTCTGCAAGTTTACTGTTGAGGCGATCGTAAGCCAGGGGCGACAGCATCCCGGATGTTTTAGCTGTATCCAGCTGGCGCTGCTGCTCGTTAAGGCGACGGAATGCTTCACCTACGGGATCTATTTGGGCTTCAAGACGACGCAGCGCGGTTACCTGCTCATCATGTGCTTTTACAGCCTCGCGCTCGGCTTGTGCTTCGCCGGTTACTTCCCGACGAGTCTCCTGCAGTTTTTTGCTGTATGCATCATATTGGGAAGTATTAATTGCGCCCGATTTAAAGGCAGTATTCAGTTCACTTTGTTGTTGTTCAAGATTGCGAAGAGCAGCTGCCAGAGGGTCGATTTTATCGAGCATTCTCTGGAATGCATCAGCCTGCGCCTCCTGCTGCACAGCAGCCAGTTTGCTGGCCTTCTCTGCTTCTCGTTGAGCTTGTGCAACACCACTTAGTTCCTCAGTGGTGTCATTCAGCATCTTAGACAGCGAACGAAACTCTTCCTCGTCAATCAGCCCTTTATCGAAGTATTTTTTCAGCTCACTATAGCGACGTCCCACGGTATCAATTGCAGCACCAACCGGATCAATGGCTGCACGCAATTTATTGAGGGCTTCTTTTTCCTCATCGGTAGCGCGGGAAACTTTGGTGATGGTGGCCACAGCCTTATCCCCGGACTGAGTCATTTTATCAAGCGCAACTGTTAGACTATCAGCCTGCTTCTCTGCCCCGGAGCTATCAAGAACGATCGCAAGGCGGGATGTTTGTTCAGTCATTTACCTTTCTCCGGGCAATAAAAAACCCCGCCGAAGCGAGGTTAGAGCTTTTGAAACTGTTACGCTTTTAATTCATTGACGGTGAAAAATTATTGCGCCGATAATCGCCGCAAAGACCGCCAGCACAAACCTTGCGATCAACTTTACATTGACGTCAGCCAACCTATCACTGGCCTCAGTATCGTCAGCGCTAACTATTGTCTTCGAAGGGGTAACGTCGCTCCCGCAATGCTTGCACTTCACCGCTTCAGCGCTTATTAATTCTGCGCAGTATGGACATTTGACTGAGTTTGCGGATGGTTTGAACTTCTCACCGACCAAAGCAATGATGACTCCTGCAATCGCTACGAACCCGCCAAATATCATGTAATTTTGTCGTGAAGACATTAAACCAAGATTGTTAACTCTGTAGCCATCACCAGCAGCCACTGTCACATCCATAAACAATGCTGACACAGCGAAGATAATGCCAATCGCGATAGCTATATATCCGATAATCTTCACATCCATATCTCCATAATGAATACTTGCACTCAGAGTAACAGCGATACTCGTATGTGGTAAAATCACCTGATCGTTTATCAGGATGTTCGCCCCGTCTGTATCAGTGTAACTTAGAGAGTAAACCCCAACAAAGGAATTACCATGGATAAGTTCGACAGAAATGTACAGCGTGAACTGCTGAAAGAACTATATGAAACATCACCGTATGGTATTAACCATGAGCGAGAAGGTCACTATAAATCAGCATTTGGTAGCGAGGATAACCTAGTAGCAAACCTTATCTACCTTCGTGACCATGAGTTGATAGACTGTCATTTAGAGCAAGTCATGTCCGGATCTTATATTGTTATGCTCGATAACACTAAAATAACGAATAAAGGAATTGACTTTATTCGGGATGATGGTGGGCTTAGTGCAATATTGAACGTTCAAACCATCAAATTCCATCGAGAAGCCATCGTAGTCCTCGAAGACCTTATTGCAATGTCCAACATGAACGACGAGCAAAAGGAAAAGGCTAAATCCACACTCGGCGAACTATCAACTGAGGCTCTTAAAACAGTGGTGCAAACCGCGACGACTGCAGGATTATCCGTATTATTTGGAAAATGACAAGCAATAGAAAAGCAAAAACCCGCCGGAGGCGGGTAAAACGCAGTCACGTCAATTATGATGCTTTAACTTCTTTTAGTGCTGTCCATTTACTAAAAAACAATTCGGCTGAGAAAATCGCGGCATCAGCAATTTCCTTAGTTATTGTGATTTCAGTAATGTGATAGTCCGCTTCATTTCTTGAGTCTCGCATTTGTTTTAAGTTATAACCCATAGCCTTCAACTTGCGCTTGTCATAAGGTTCAGATTTGCATTCTGCAGCATTCGTCATATAGCCAATGAGATTGCCATGGTGATTGCTACTAAAAGCAGGGACATTTGTAAGAGAAGCCATAGCCTCGTGAAACATCCCATAGTATGCACGAGATATGCAACTTCTGTAACCCACTTCATTTTCATGGCTGAGGCAGAATTTTGCCGAACTAATGAAATCCTCACTGTTGATAGACATAGGTCATTCCCACGTGTAGCTCTCGTTGAGGAGAGAATCGGCCAATAAGGTTACAATCATCAAGCAGTGGCTCATCACAAACAGCTTCTGCCAAGGCATAATTCATTTCTGCAATCGTTCTAGGGTCTTTGTTTTTAATATCGGCAACATAGCAACAATTGCCTCTTCTACTCACCTCAACCAACCCTAACTCAGCATTAAATTCTTTTGCTATGCGTCCTATAATCAAGGCTAGTGTTTCAAATTGTTGTTGCGTACAACCTGAAGAGCAGTAAGCGTCATCTAACTCTAAAAGCAATTCTTCTTTATGTTTTTCAGCCAATTCCCTGCCCTCCTCATTGGATAGCAGCCTGATATGACGGTCCATATAGCGGACAAGACCATCTCGATCTCCGAATCGGTAAGCATAAGAAAACGCGAGAGATGTCAGTCTTTTTGACTCATATCGATCCGCATATTCATATGAGCTATCTTTCAGTAAGTGGTCCTGCCAAGTTAAGCGTAGAGTTACTAAATGATTGTAAGGTATAGAAACATCATCGTACTCTTTACTTGCTTCTACGAAAGCAGCATTTGATTTTTCGAATTTGCCTGCTACTGCATATAACAACCCCAAGGCGGTTGCAGAAAAAGGAGATGTAATCTGTTCAATTTCACGCAGAAATCGACGATATGAGATATCGTCGAGAGTTGCCCCAGTGCTGAGCATTTCTGCGAACATCTCAATGTACTCAACAGATTTTTCCTTTGGTATGCCTGCAGCCATTCCAACTTTCGCCTTTATCACGTGGGTCTAGAATTCTATGTACTTTGGTTCAGATTAGTCAACCTGAAACTGCCTACAAATTGTGCTGCAGTCACGGCTGAATGAACTTCGCACGTGAAGCCATAATCATTGTGGTACGCCATGAAGAAGTCAGTAGCTCGGAAGTCCATGTTAGTATCTTTCACTTTATAACGCTGCAGTTTACTTACCGTCACTGGAAAATGCCGAGGCTCATTTTTTATTACTAGCCCTCTTATGCGCCTCTGCCCACCCTGCCCTCCAGACATCATCAAGAGCCAGTATCGCTGCATCAAACTCAATGCGGTCGATCAGGATGGTGCGTGATGCCAGGTAAAGCTCAATATCGTTCAGGGATAGAGGGAGCGGCACTCCGGCCATGCCGGCATACTTCCTGCCGCGCGATATCATGGCGTAAGCGTTGAGGATCTCCCCAGTGACCGCATCGATTTCAGGCTCTGGAATGGGTGGGAGATTTAGCTTCTCCCTGCGCCACTTTGCTTTCTCGCCCTGCTCGCCAGCGAAATCCTTTAGCCACTTTTGGGCCTCTATGGCTTTTTTACGGTTTCCTGAGTCTGCTGCTCCTTACCCTGAGCAATGTTTGCCGCCTCAGCCAGTATCAGCCAGTATAGCGCCGGGTGCTGTTTCAGCATGGCAGCCCCAAGTTCGGGGGTGTAGTCGAGAGCAACCTCTATGCCGTCGACTAACTTACCTACTCCCTCCCAGCCTTTCAGCAGGAACCGAGCGGCGTTATCGATCAGCAGGTCATCAACAGAGTCTATATCGTCCACGCTGGCGAGATTAAAATCCGTTGTCCCCACCTTATAACCTGCGTCCATCTTATCGATGTGGCGGCGCACCAGCGCGTTACGAGAGCGATATTGCGGATTCTCGCTGCTGGCCACCAGCAGGCGAAGTTTGAACAGCGATTCTTCTTCCGGCGAGAATTCCTTTTTGCTGCCTTCTGGCTTTTTGTAGGGATAAAACCAGCGCTCGCCATTTAAATCAATTTTCGGGGTAACAATCAGCATAAAAAACTCCATAAAAAACCCCTCCAAAGAGGGCCAATTTTAATCCCCACCGCCATTAGTGGCAGGAACGCGGGTAATAGTTGGCGGAGTATTGGCCGCGGTGATATCCAGTTGAACCTGAACAATGTCAGTGCTCCCCGCATCCGGCCAGTCGCCGGAGATCTGCACTTCCGGGAAATCGAAGGTATAGGCGCCTTCATCATTCTCCAGCGTGAAGCTAAACGGCACCGTTTCGCCGGTGAACGTTTTTTTGTAAACCTCCCAGGCAGCCTTTGACCATGACAGCGTGATTTGACCTGACGGGGTAAAGGTTGTCGGAATGTTTGCGCCGGCGAACGCCGAACCGGTACCGATGCAGCGCTGAGTCTGCATATTGTTGTTGAACTGAATGTTAAAGGTGTCGACGCAGAAGCCTGTCCCGCCATCAACACCATTTAGCCGGATGTTTGTGACCTCTTTGAAGGAGTAACGCAGCGCCCCCGCTAAATCCACTGGCGTGGTGAAAAAGCTGGTATCGTCCCCCTTCGTCTCCCAGTCCAGCCCTGCAAACGTAATGGTTGCAGTGATATCACCATCGGCCGGGATTTCCATCTGGAAGGTACCAACCTGGCAACCGCGTGCAATCTGGGCGATCCCCACATCACTGGCAAAGGTCGCCACGGAGAACGTAATACGACCATTACCCATCGTCAGCACGTTATTTACCCATTCGGCGCCGAAACAGCTGGCAAGAAAATCGTCATGCTGATTCCAGCGAAACCGTGTGCCGACATCGCCGCCGACATCCACTGTGCCGCGTGAAACACCCTGCGCCATACGGTCACCAGCGATTTCGTCATTGTCGTTGGTGTTCTGAGTTGGTTTCAGACCAAATGAAGAACGGCGCAGCAGGTTCCACGCCCCTGCTGTTGGCGTGATTCCTGGCGTTGTCTCGCGAATAAACGCGGCTACTACTTTTGCACCTGAGCTCACAGGAGCCTCCTGTTTTTTGTGCGCTACAGAGCGCGATAAGGAATTTGAAGATTGAGCTGTAACCAGCCATCGGTCTCACCCGCCGGCACAGCAGAAACAGCGAAATAACTAAGTTTTCCGTCGTCCTTGAACTCGAATAGCTCCGTTAGCTGATCAGCCGTCCGGGAGATAAGCAACGTCCCGGAGCCAACCGGAACAAATAGCTGAATGATGAGTAAGCCCGTCCTGTGGACGACTGGCCCATCCCCGATCTCGGTTGCGCCAGCCTGTCCTGCAATGTTGGTGAGGCGGGCCCAGATATCGCGGTTGCTGGGGTCAAATACCGGACCATTGGGATAATCCACCGCATCAGAGGCAATAGCGGTCTGTGCCGCCATTCGGGAAATGACAGCGTTTCTGATTTCTGTAAGGGTCATTTGTAGGCCTGAATCACACCATTAAACGAGACGGCATAGACGCCTGTTGGCGCCTGCGTTGAGTGACCATTCTCCAGAGGCACGGAGTAAGGCAAGTTCGACTGAATGTAAATCACCGAGTAGGCTGGCGCCTGGTCAATGATATTTTTGCCATTAAGAAATGTCATTGTCCCACGCGGATCCGGCTCGGTCGGGACGGAGTGATCGGGTTCGCCGATGCTGACAAAATGCGATGCCCTGAAGGTTCCTGCGCGATACTCAGCCGGCCGCCTGATATCCATGCTGTCATTAACACGGACTTTCTTCCTGAGCCTTCCGGTTTTGGTCAGGTTAGCAGGGTCGGCATAAAGAGATTCGTTCCATTCCCCAACAGCTTTGTTGTATTGAACCGCGGTCGCGTTGATGGCCCACAGCTCCGGGTTTCCTACTGGCGACCGTTGAACAATTTCATTCAGCAGTTGAATGGCGATTTTCCGCTGGCGTAGTTTGACATCTTCGGCCACCAGCCCGGCGAATGCCGCCGGGTCAATGTTCCAGCCCTTAGCCATATCACGCCCTCCGCAGTTGAATGGAGTACGCAGCGCCAGCAGAGTCGGCAGAAGCGGTTATGATGTCGTAACGCTGAAGCTCACCCGTAATCGGATCCGGTGCGGTGATGATATGCCCGACGGCCGGCTTATCAGTCACCTCGTTAACCAGGGCGGTTAGCTTCACATCACCATGCAGAATGTTAGCGCCATCGATACGGCGCAGTTTATAGCGCGCCAGCACTCCACGCCCCGAGTAAGTCACCTGCGTTTCAGTGCCGGTTTCCGTCACCGGGTCCCAGGCACCTCGAACGGTGTATGACCCAGTGAAATCCTTAACCGCATCCTGCAGATCGGTATCGAATGCTGCGGCGACCTCGGTCTGCAACTCGTCACGAATGCCCATATCACCCCCTCACCAGCCGCACCTGTGACTGACTAACGCCATAGGGCTTAAGCATTGCAAGCGCCAGCTGCAGATCAGAATCAAGCAATGCCGAGCTGTTGGTAGCGAGTTCCGCGAAGGTCTTTGAAACGCTGACATCATCGGCATCTACCGTCTTACTCAGCAACACACCAGAATCGGTTTTCTGCTGATAAAGGCCACCATTCGAGGCCGATAGCGCTGCATAGGCGCCAGCCTGCTTCACATCGTCAGGAATGATGATTTCGTGAGTTGCCTTATCGCACGGCATTTTCAGGTTAAGTCCATTCATCCAGGTATTAGCCATCAGCACAGATTTGGCTTTTTTGCTTTCATCTGTCCAGGTGGCACCGAGAATCGAATTGACGTCTTCAACGGTGATGAAAGTGATCATGCATCACTCCATTTCTTTCCAGCCGTGCGCCTTCCAGTTCTCCACTTCATCAGGGTGAACGTTGGCGGTATTGGGCGCACCCGGGAATGCCGGAAAATCGGTAACCATCGCCACCAGCTGCGATGTGGTCGATACGGGTTCGTTGTTATCCGCCTGCGTAGACGCAGTTTGCTCAGCAGCTCGTTGGGCGCGCTGCTCTTTTGTTAATCCGGCCATTAGCCCTCCACTAAAAAAAGGGGCCGAAGCCCCTGTTTATCAGCCCAGCAACAACGCTGAGTGCGCCGACTTAACTGCCGCTACGCCCCAGGACAAACCGACTTCGTAACGCACCTGGCGATACTGGCGGTACAGTGCTACCTGGTAAGTGATGCCAGATACGGGGTCAGTAACGTTCATCACATCATCCGCAGTATCGCCGCCCTGCGGCATTGCCGGGGTTCGGGATGCAAGCAGGAATGCATTGCGATCAAACGCCATGTTTGCGGTGTAGGCGCCACCAGCGGTAATAGCGGTGTTGTCGGCCAGTGCCTGACGTAAGCCAGGAGCAGCCAGGGTGATTGCTGTGGCCGTCGCAGCAGCAACAAGGTATTTATTGCTGTCCCCGTCAAACGTCACGATGTCGCCCGCTGCAAAAGCACCTGTGCCGGTATCAATGGCAATCAGAATATCGCCTTCAGCTTTTGCTCCATTCACCAGGTATCCGGCAGCCGGAGATGCAGCGCGTTTCTTAACATGCGCGGATTCGTGGATGTTGAATCCTTCCAGTCGCCCCACGATACCTTCGCGCAGAAGCGCATCAGTACCAGACTCGTTTACTTTGAACAGAACAGACTGTTTACCACGGAGGTTTGCGATAGCCGAAGAACCGAGAACCATCTGCAGATCAGTTGTCGGCGAACCGTTGTCAGAGAGAACCTGGCGCGCATTTGCCGCATCCGACAAATCACCTGCAATACCGAAAGGAGCGGTGCCGGCCGTACCAACAGCACGAGAGGATGCGAAATACAGAGCCGCGAGATCTGCATCCATCTCATTAGCCAGCGCGCGAAAAGCCTGCTTAAACTGATCAGCAAGAATGGTGTTGTATGTCCCTGCGGGCCCCAGCGCCAGTTGTTCCTCACCGTTCCATTTGACCGGGGCCATTTTGGATTTGGTGATTTTGACATCAACGGTGCCGATCGTCTGGTCGCCGTCATTTGGCGCAGTAGCCCCCGGGGTAATATCAACAGTGGTTGCCGGTGGCGCAACCGGCGCAGTAACAGTCTGGTCCTTCGCCGCCGCATCAGCTTTAGCATTACGCGATACAGCCGGGATAAAACCGACCTGTTCGCGAGATACGGTATCCAGAGCCGTGAAGATAGTCGGGATCAACCCGGTAAGCGTATTAGCCATGTGTATGGATTCCTTGGAGATTAAAATATAGGGTTGGTTGAGCTATCCAGCTCCGGCACCAGCAGCCATCCGGCGGCTGGCAAAGAATTAATCGACGATGGTGATACCGTCTTTGAGAGTTGATTGCTGATCTGTCGGGCTCAAACTGGTAAACGCATCGCGTTTCATCGTTTTCTGCCCGAGTGAATGCTGAGACTGCCGTGAGCCGCCTCCCTGGTTGCCGCTGGCCTTCAGAATGTGGTCTTTCTGTGGGTACTGCTCCACCAGGAACTCCAGCGCCTCATCAAAGGCCGCCAGTTCGCCCGGCTTCGAGCGGGAATAAATTTTGTTGCCAGAGCCATCATAGGCAACGACTTTGCCGTCCTCGACTTTGAAGGACTGACCGAACCGCGCCTGAAGCATATCTGCCGGAATTGCTACTTTATCTGCGATGAATTTCGAGCCAGAGAACCGACCGCCGATCATTTCCTGATAAAGCTGGCCTTCAAGGGTCGTCGCACGCTGAGTAGCTTCATCAAGCTGGGCCTGGAAGGATTTGGTGATATCTGCTTTAACCTGATCAACAGCGCCTGCGTCGATCAGTTTTTTCTGGTCGATTTTAGTCATCATCTCCAGCGCTTCGAGCGCCTTTGCCGGATCACCGATTTTGGCAAACTTAGCCAGACTGGCTTCAACTGCTTCTTTGGCTTCACGATGAGATTTCGCCTCGCCATTCAGAGAAGAGATTTTCCCAACGGCCTGCACAGCATCAAAACCAACTTCCTGGCCGTCATCGTGGACGTAGACGGGTAAACCGCTGGAATCGACTTCTGCATAGCTTTTGCCGTTAACTTCGACTGTTTTCAGTTTCATGTGGTTACCTTTTCGGTGGTCATCCGACCGTTGCACCGCTCACCATCCGGATCACGGCAATAAAAAAGGCCGCCCGGAGGCAGCCTGATTGAAGACTTAAAAAGCTTTAAAGTCTGGCGTTGCTGAACGCCTGAGCATCCAGGTTACGAAGTTGCTCCAGAGTCAGCCATTCGCCCTTGTCGTTGTAGAAGTCATCGGGCGACATACCGCCATCACGAATCAGCCGGGCCCGGGTTACGCCAACGATCTGGGACTGTCGCGTGAACGACTGGCGCGAGAACCAGCCCTGATAATCGGTATCCGAAGGCACCTGCCCGTCCATGCTGGCACGTGAGCTATCTGATATTTGACCAACAGCAATACCCAGCTCATCAGACGATTTCAGGATGTAGGTTTCGACGCTGCGACAGCAGAAATGGATTTTCCCGGGTCCCTGCAGATACGGCACCTTATGGCCGATCGGCTTGTTATCCAGTGTGTACTTGAGGCGGTCGCGAATCCGACAGTCTTTTGATGTACGGTTATCCAAAGTGGATAACCACTGCTTACCCTTCAAAATGTCATCGTTCGCATCTGCAAAGCTTTTCCTGGCCGTAGAAGCAAGATGCCCCACAGCCGTTTTTGCAATACTGCCGGCATTAGTTCGGCTCATCTGCAGTGCGCCATCCTGATAACCACGGTTAGCATGACCACGCACCTTTCTGGCGATTTGCTCATGCGTATCGCCCAGGAGAAAACCCTGCCGCACTGTATTGGAAATTCTTGCCATCCTGTCAGCTTCAAGGTTATCTGCCCACTCCGAAAGCAGGCGCCCCTGAAATGGCTGTGCCATCGCAGTTGCGTAAACGGCATCCGGTGAAATGCCCACCAGCGGGTGAAGCGATAGCACATCATCGGGGATCGCAAACTGGAACAGGCTCAGCTGAAAGCCTGTTTCGTGCTGAGCGAGTTGCAGCAGCTCATCAGATAGTCCCGCGTACATTGACTGCACAGCCTCGCGATTGAGAGCTCTGACACTAACGAGCAGCGCTTCCAGTCGCGACACGGTAAAGCTGTCAGCATCCAGGCTATCCATCGCTACCAGCAATCTGGCTGTCAGTTCCGCATCGCTGTCATTCAGGATTTTTATCATCCTGTTTGCAACGCTGGTGCTGTACCGCGCTATCCATATCGCATGCGCTATCGATTCATCCTGAAGCTTGTCATTCGCCGTTGCCATTTGCACCACCCGGGTTACTCAGTCCGCCGGCCAGCGTGACCTGCTGATTTCGCAGCTCGTCGATTACCTCTTCGGGCTTCGCATCCGGATCGATAAATTTGAGGGCCTGCAAAACGCGAACAGCATCGACCTGACGTATATCCCCCCCCTGACGTAGCGACTGAACAGCTGTTGCAGCTGCGGCATCAAACGTCTGGGCTGAAACATCCAGTTCGGTGCGTACATCGACATTGCCACCCTCTTTCTCGCCCAGCCATTCCGCCATAATCTGCAGGATATTATCGAGCGCATCCTCAAGCGAGCTTGCCATGGTGTAGAGAGGTGAATTCTCCTGCATCCGCTCTTCGTGAGTCTGGTCTAAGGATTTAGTCGATGTGTTTTCCGCGCGCAGCAGTTTTGCGCCGGCCTGACGCATCTGGTTTTCTAGATCCTCAAGGGAAATCTTACCGGCTTCAATCGCAGCCCCGGTATGCTCGACATATTCCAGTCCCTGCCGCTGGCGGTCATCGAAACGAGTCGCAGAGGAAGAACCTATCGTCAACGTTTCGCCATCAGCCAGACCGTAAGCCACCAGCAACGGCACGCGAGCGACATGAAGAATGTTGTCCTGTTCACTCTGACTCTGCCAGTGCTTGATATTCAGTAAGGCGAGATTAAGCAGTGGCGGTGAACCGCGCATAAAGCCTGTGCGTTTCGTGTAAAGCGTCACCAGGGGAATATCATCGCGACTGGTTTCCCACTCGTCGTGAATCTGCCACTGGCTTTCGCCGTTATCACCTTTATTTCGGCGATAAATTTCAACCTTGCCCGGCATGATATGGCGTATTTGCTCAACTTTCGTTTGCCCGTAATCGTCGCCATCAATAATGATGACCTCTCTGATACGCAGATCGGTCAGCATCACTTTCCCTTTAACCACTTTCGATTTCCAGCCGATGACCTGGCGAGGATTTAACATCGTGGCATACGGGCGGGATCCCGCGGCTTTTTCGTCGGCTTTAGTTTTTACTGCCTCCCGGTCAATTTTCGGGAAATCCACCAGCGCATGTACCAGGCCATACTGGAATCCGATGCTGAAAAATTGCTGCGCCCAGACATCGAGCCGGTTTCCTTCCATATCAATATCCGGCGACAGCTCCCGTATTTGTTCAGGAGAATCCTCACTCAATACCGTCGGCTCAGCAAACACTCGCCCGATGTTTTGTTTAATAGCCTCTTCATAGGCAGGTAGTAACGTTGCCGAAGCTAAACGCTCCTTATAGCTTTCAGGATCTTCGTTCGGCCATTTCGGGAGATACTTCTTACCCTGCCGGCGCATTTCCAGCGTACCGCCCATCAGCGCATCATTAATATCCCATGCCTCAACCATGTCGTTATAGTCGAGGTTGGGCGTTGAAATATCAGGCATGGTTTTACATCCGCAGTTGGGTGACTTTTCCAGTCGGTTTGATAATCGGGAATTGCTTCACAATGAAATACCCACCAGCATCGTTGGGATGATCGTTATCCGCCGTTTTATCCGGCTCACCGTTTTCACCCCAAACCTGTTGCTCAAGCGACTCTGTGTACACCGGGCACCGCTTTACATTCACTTTGTAGCGACGTTCACCGTTACCATTGCAGAACATGGCATTCATCGCGTTGATGCGGTCTTTCACTGGCGGGTTTGATGCATTAACAACCACATTGAAGCCAGCCTGCTTAAGCTGAGCGATATCCGTGGCGCTGGCATTGCTGGATTTGCGGGAATCGCCGGAAGCGTCCGGGTAAATATAGATTTCCCGCACCTTGCGATAATCGTTGCCGTCGTACAGCCAGAACCGTTCTTTGATGATGCGGATCATGTCAGGGGTGTCGTAAGCCTTCACAATTTCATTCACCGCAAACGGAAGCCCCAGACGTAACACATGAACAACCCCGGCCATCTTCCCGACGTTGAAATCCATACCGATATACAGCGGCTCACCGGGTTGTTCTTCCTCCCGGCAGTTATTCAGCTTACGGTCAAACTGATGGTAAATCGTCCCGCTGGTAAGGTTGGTGAACTGGCCACGCAGATAAGCCTTGATCAGTTCCGGCGGGTATGACTCCATCAGCGACGGGATATAGTCCGGTGGCAGATTCTTTTCGTTGTCGAACGTCGAGGCCTGCACCAGGCCGTACAGCGTTGAGAGCGAAGGCTTATCGCGTACAGCCTTTGCGAACTGCTGATAAACGAATTTAAACCCTTCCGGCGTCGTGGTGACGTCGATCCCGTTACGAAGACCGGCCACGTTGTAACGCATACGGGCAATGATTTTTCGCCAGGCTAACTGCGCCTTTTTCGCGGGCATTACGTCCAGCTCATCAATCAGCGCGTTACCGATTTTAAAACCAACGATGGTTTGCGGTTTCTCCATCGAGCGGCAGATCGTCGTTCCTCGGTACTGGCGCCCGGCATAGAAGTGAACCTCTTTGTTTCCCTCGTTGATTTTGACATTCAGCCCCCAGTCGTGGGCCACCTCCTCAACAGTGGGATAAAAGATGTCACGGATCTGCGGATACGTTGGCGCAAAGTAACCCTGGTTGATTTTGGGGTGTTCCCACATCCCTTTGCAGATACCACCGCAGCCGACCCACGTCTTGCCAGAACCGAAGCCGGCGACGTAGGCCTTAAACTTGTACTGCATTGCGAGGAATCGGGCCTGAGGGATGTTAAGCGTCGGTGCTATCGCCATCCTCTTCCCTCACTCGTGCATCGACTACGTTGATATTGATTGCAACTGGCGTTGGTTCGTCATCCTCCGGGTCAGCAGCCAGCTCTTTGCGTAATTTTTCGACCTCCAGCTGCCGGCGCTCAATTTCTATATGCTGCAGACGCTGGGCGAACTCGCTATCAGCCAGGCCGAGCCGTTTCATCACCGCCTCGTACATGCGCTCGCGGCTAATAGCGGTAATCTCCACGCCATTCTTCCCAAGCTTCACACCGGAATAGGCAAGCGCAGCATCAGGCGCCAGCTTGCGCGTATCAGCGAAGAAAGGATGGCCGACGCCATCTCCATTACAGCGAGGGCATTCAGGGTTAGGTGCGCTGGTGTGGTCGTAACCGTAGCCATCAACATCGACGGGCTCGCGACGTTTTCGCTCAAGCGCTTCGAGTCGCTTCTCTTCGTACTCAACCGCATCGCGCCATTGATACTGGTGACCGAAGCCCCAGCAGTAACGGCAGCTCCCGCGGCGATACTGAGAAAGCTGGTTGGCGTCGAACGTTGCCAGGCGCCACATCTGCTCAAGCACTTCATCCGCGCTGCCAAGCGTGCGCACAATGGATGCTTTCTGCTGCTGCGCAATGGCCTGCGCAACTGAAGTTTTCTGAAGCAGCTGATAGCCAATTTGTTCAGCAGTCTTCTTGCTGTACCCGGCACGGATAGCGGCCTGCGTGGCGTTGTGGTCCTTCAGGTATTCTGCGACAAATAAACGTTGCTGATCGGTGAGGCCATCATCATCCACCAGCTCTTCTGCGCACTTTTCCTTTTGCGCAGTGCGCAGTTTCTTCTGCGCAGGTTTTTGCGCAGTTTGCGCAGTGGGTTTCTTGATGTATCGGCGGGCAGTAGCGTAATTCAGTCCCTGCGCTTCACACCAATCCTTCGGTGATACGCCGGTTGCGGCATGATCGGACAGGAACCGTCGCTGAAGCTCGCCCCAGTCCGGTTTTGCCATGGATTATTCCTATTTAACGTGAGGGAGAAAAAGGAATTACTGATTCTCCATAAAATATTCACTTTTATGTTTTGGAATTAAGGCTCTTTAGTTCAGGAGTTATTATGAAAAGAATTATGCTTGCTGTTTTTGTGATCTGTGGTGCGCTGTCTCTTTCAGGATGTATCCTTCCCCCTGGGCCTCATAGCGGCGGACATGGTGGAGATCACTTCCATGGTCCAGAGCATCGTTAACCGCCTGAGGACTTTCATTTTACAGAAATGAAAAAGGCCGCAAAATTATGCGGCCTTTGGTCACTACCAACCAGCGTATAAAGAATCTCTCAGGAGCCAACAGATAGAGGTGCATCTATCCGGCTAACTAACCTCTGGCGTTCTGATGTTGGCAGGCAGAGACGTTATGAGAGTATTGAGTATTTCAAAATACACCGGGAGAAACAGACAATGATATCAGTCCATTGTCTGACGGGCATTATCACAGGCACTCAATGAATACCTGCTGTAATGCGGTCAGATACCAGTTTATAACCTGACCAAATGTTACTTAGATCACAATCCATAGAACCACCCACCAATGCCAAAGGCTGCAGCGATCACCAGACAAGCAATTGCCGTTTTAGGCATTAACACACCGTAAAATGCAGGAGACAATCCCAGGAATAAAACCATTAGCACTGGCCACATACTAAGCAACAGGAAAAAGTAGCCATTTATACCACCGCTGCTAAACGTCACATTCACTCCAAACCATTACCCGGACTTTCCATAGCTTGGTTGCTTCGTTGCATGATATCATACAACTGCCCCTTATACAGGAGCTTTAACATTATCACAGGCACTCGATGAATGCCTGCTGTAATGCCTTAGCTGACTTTCTCAGCGGCAGTATCAAACAGCGCCAGCGCTTCGGTCGCTTCCTGGATTGCCTTACGGGTCTTCGAGACAATCTCACTTTCCGTGAAAACACGATCGAAAGAGTCAGCGAATAGCTCAGACTTCAGATAGCTGTCGCCTACCCAGTCAATGGCCAGCTTGGCCGCTGCGGTGTCATAATTAACTTTCTTGATTATATCCAGGCGGATTTGCTCGGATGCAGTGATCTCTGACATGTCTTACCTCTGTGCGATGTGGGGAGTATTATCGAAGCCATTCGACAAAATAGCCTCTGTGATGCTTTTGCATTTATCTTTGCCGTGTGTACAAGCTGAACGGTTTCCTTACGGATGCCTGTTACGCACAATAAAAAAGGTCGCATAAAAAATGCGACCTTTGGCTGGTACCAGTTAGAAAACTAAAATCTCTCAGGAGCCACCCGGGAGAGGCTTTTCTGCTTTTTAACTGACCACTGCCGTTTTGGTGTTGGCTGGCAGTGATAACGTGGTGATAGCTTCATTTAAGTTATCGAAAGCATTTAAATATCGAAAGAGCTCATTGAACCAATCATTTTCAACTTGCCGGAACATTCAACCAGAGCACCAGGCATCTCTGCTGGTCTTTTGATGGCAATTCTCAGCTCTCCCGAACGAGGCCGGTAACTAACAATTTATTCGACAGTTCCTTCGGCATTAACCCAAAGATCTAGATGCTTGATGTAGCGTTGGATGGGCACATAAATAACCACCCCATCTACAAGGTTAACGGACTTGATAACATATCCCTGCGGAGCTAAATAATCCCCATCACAATGAGGGTGAATAGAGTGCTCGTCACCGTATCGATAACCATGCGGAAGTTGAGGGAGTGAATTTCTTGTCATGGGCAGCTTCTTAGATAGAAGGAATTGAAAATCCATAGTGCCTTAATGCACCTGACTTAGATACCAACTTTTCATTTTTCAGCGCTCTGTTGTCTCGTATTCTGATTTTTTGTTCATGTGGCCATGTAAATTTCAATACCTAAAGTGTTCTGCGTTTGTAGCTGAATTACCTGGAACCCTTCTCTGTGAGCTGCGAGCAATTGGCCTGCACTGCTTTGTTGTGCGCCAGGATGTCACGCTTGGTCTGCTTATCCAACACATCGATATCGTGGTCAGTCAGGTAGATGATCCGCACCCAGCTGCAGGCCGTGTCAACGACTACCGGGGCGGGTAAACTTTTCGCGCAACTCCCGATCAACATCGTCATCGCCCATACGCTTAACGTCTTCCTGTACATCGCTGGCCCCTTTCGTGACTTCAGCACGGCGTTCTGCCGCGGCGACAGTAGCAGCGGCGTTCTCTTCGGTACGTTGCTGATCAGCTTTGGCTTTCGCCTTACTGGCCCCGCGAGCATGACCAATGCCGAACGCGCCAGCAATAGCACCCAGGATGACGACCACCAGTCCCGCGATAATTTCAAAGCTCATTGCTGCTCCTTCAGTTCGTCGGCCTTTTCTTTCAATGCTGGCTGGCGTACGTATTGCGATAGTACGGCCAGCACCACCAGCGCAGGGCTAATCAACGCAACGATGTTTGGCGGCAGGATGTTTTTGATATCCGGCGGCAGCACCGCCCAGGCGTGCAGCGCAGCATCCGGGAACGACTGCGCCCATACACCAACCAGCGCGCCGATAGCTCCCAGCTTTACAGACCACGTTTTCAGCAGCAAGCTGGCATGCCCTACGAACTCCAGCCGGGTATATTTGCGCAGAAGTAACAGAACGAGCACAGCCACCAGCACAAGCAAAGCGAAAATGATCATCTTCACAGGACACGCTCCTTAACCCAGCCGTAGAGAAAATCCTCGTTGGCTTCGCGGCCCTCCGCCAGTTCGAGGTATCTGGCACCCTGGCTGCAGTTCAGCGCACGCAACAGAACCTGTTCACCCTCTTTCCCGCGGGCGGAAAGGTATCCCTTAAGCGCGGTGATGGTTCGGGGACCAATGGCGCCATCCGGAATCAGATCGGGATACAGCTTTCCGCGCATATTCATTGCGGTCAGCCAGCGCTGGAAAAACTTACTGGCTACAGATGGCCCCATGTTCACGCCAGTGTCGCAAAGCTCATCTGCCAGTAACGTAGATAGAGCTGCCACCTGGTCAAACCGGGGGCCGGTCCAGTAATCGCTCAGCAGGATTTGCTTTGCTGTTTCCCTGGGCAGGTTCCGCATATCACCGGTGTAGCCATGTGCACGGGCGGTGGTCTGCGTGATGCCCCAGCGGGTCGGCCCGCCTTTATCCGACGGATGATCGACATAACCATCCTCCTTGCCGAGGATCCCCTCGATAATCTGGTCTGCTGTCATTGTGCTTTCACTCCGGTGATTCGTTCCCAGAAATACGTGAGCGCTACGGAGCCCATCGCGCCGCTTATCCCCGCGGTTGCCAGAATCATGTAAATGCTCAGTCCGCTTTCAATGCTCACCAGGCCAGCAATAACGCCGGTAAACCCTGAAACCACCATTTGGGCAAGAGCATTGATCAAGCTCCATGTTGCCTTGCTCTGCTTCACATCTATCAGGTAGCGGACAAGTCCACCCCAGCAAGCAATGATCAGCAGAACCAGCCAGGACATCCCGGCAATGCTCTCTTTGTCTTGCATACGCTTAGCCATAGTTACCGCCTCCGATGAAAGATCGGGAAGCTGTGTGTGAGAAGGTCAGGCCCGTCAGGCTGGATTTAACAACGAAGCATGTCGGTGATGATTTCCGCGGGACCTGATAATAAAAAAGCCATGCAAATGCATGGCCTTGTGATTTGAATCCGTTATTTACAAAATGTATTCGAGACAGTATCTTTCGACTTCCGGACAAAAAACATATACCGGGACAAAATCTAAATGTAACTGCCTTGCCTGCATGAAACCATGCGGGCTTTTTTTTGCCCAAAGAAAAAGCCCACCGAAGTGGGCCTTACAGCTATCATCATTTTTTATTAGGTGTGGTGCCGGGTGCCTCCCGGTAAGTCGCCGCCAGTCCACAGACGACTCGCAATGCGCAAAAAAACATATCAGACTGGCAATGCCCCTCCGCATAGGGGGATTCACCACACCAAAAATTTAACATCTGATGAAACTCGTTTCAATGCTCTACGACGATGTGACAGGGGTACTGATGCAATGCATCTCGCGAATACCCCTGTCGTGTCGCCGGAAAGCAAAAAGCCCAAGGCGTTAACCTCGGGCTTGAATTCTTTGTGTCGACAATCGAAGCTATGGCGACGATATCAGATTTACATGAAATATATGCCTTTCAGTTCGGTTTTGCAAGACTTACATCTAAATTTGTCGCCTTTTGTTGTGAACGTGATCGCGTTACCGATATGAGAGCGTCGCTATCAAGCTTCACAAAACTGCTGCGCAGCGCCAGCCAATGAGGGAGGTAGGTTTCTGTCCATGTGGACTTTGCTACACCAACCAGCTCCGCCAGCGCCTGATATTCATACGCCTCCCGCCCTGCCAGCTCGGCTTTGACATCCTGCGCGGCCAGCCAGATAAGTTGGCGCAGGCGATCGACTGTTTTCTTTGCAATGCGCACGCCGGCCAGCTTTTCGTTGAATTGCCCCCATGCCCACCGGGTGATCGTCTCCTGGTGTTCCCAGCGGATATTATCGCTGTAGTTCCACAGCAGCCACGCTTTCTGGTGGTCTTCCAGCGACAGCAGAGCCCGTCGCCAACTTGCCGTCGAATATTCAACGGGCAGAACGAGAGCGATTGATGAACCCTTAGCGCGGGACTGGCTGCCGCTCATCGGCGGCCCATCCGGGTTAACCATTTTTTGCTTTACTTCGCTATAAACCTTCTTCCTTCCCCGGCTGCGCGCCGTAGCGGTGAATTGCGCATTTTCTGCGAAAGCCACCAGTTGCCCTTTCGTCGCGCCGCTCAGATCGGCGGTGGCCACTATCAGCTGCTGGCGAACAAATTCCAAGTATTGAGCTGTCATGCTTCTTCTCCCAGGCGCTTATAGATACGGACGAAATTGCGTAATATTTTGTAGTCAACCAGCACGGTGCCGCGGCTACGCAGGAGGCGGAGCTTTTGCCAGCGGTCGCGGATGCGTTCGATAACGTCACGGCTCATGCGGCCTCCATTTCGGTAATGGTTAGCTCAAGCCGCCCACCTTTGACGACAGGCATTCTCTTCACGCTGTAGTAGTCAACCTGCTGGTCATCGAGCCAGAAACACGATTTCGTCAGGGCGTCGAATGCAGCTTTTTGCAGGTTGTCCAGGTCACGGCGCCGGCGATCCGGCATGTGGCACTCAATACGGATTCTCAGTGGCGTGGAAAGGCCGATATCAAGCATCAAGTCTTTGATGATTCTGGCGACACTGTCGCGGTATGCCTGCCCTTCCGCGCTGATGTGTGTGCGCCCCCGGTTATGCCGGTAGTAGCGGTTGTTGCTTGGTGGCCAGGGTAATGAAATTCGATATTGGTTCATGCTCTTATCAGCCCCTCTTTCATCCAGATAACCTGCGTTCTGGCCATTCCCTCCAGCGCGCACTCCTTCGCATACTCCGCATCTACCAGGCGCGTGCGGCGGTCTATTTCATCGTGACAGGATGAACAGGCGATAGCGGCGATCAGATCAGGCGGCTTAATCCCGGTCCCGCACAATCCAGCAATGCGGATATGGGCCAATACCGTGGTTTCAGGGTTGCCGTTGCAGTAACCAGGGATCCGCACTGTACATTCGCGACCTCGGGCCGCTTTGCGAAGGTTCGCCATACTCACCCCCACATCCTGTTGCGCCAGCGAGAGTCTGGCCGAGGCGGATTTTTGTCCTCCACCAGCTGCGCGCTGACGGTCCATGTCATAAAGTCAGGGTTTAAGCTTCGTTCGACCTTTACGCCCCGCTGACGATATCTCGCTACCAATTCGTCGGCCTGCTGCGTTGTGCATTCGAGATGGTGAAACCATGAGTGTTTCATCGGCATCACCCCGCGAAGCTTAAAAGCTGGTTTGCGGCGTTCTCGGCTTCCTGCAGGCTGTTGAATGAACGAGAGAGGATCCACCGCCAGAGAACATCCAGCGATGCTTTGTACAGTTCCTGGAACTCGCATTCGTCCATGCTTGCGAAAGAAATGCTGCGAGGGTGTTTTTTCAGCGTGCCGTCCGGCAGCTGTATGGCGTCATAGTGGCCGGCTTCAACGATGACCCACGCCCGGTAAGCATCGAAGGATTTGCAAATACTGATATAGCCGGATCGCTTCTCAGCTATCCGGTCGAGATATTGCCCGGCGGCATCAAGCAACGCCGATTCACTCCCGCCATATGCAGCAAGGTATTTGGCGTAACCTGTGATAAGCCTGCGCTCGTTAGACGAAATCGCCCCGCCGGTAGGTTCCCAATATTCAAAGCCGAGATTGAGTAAAGCAAAGTAACGGCGGTGAAACGCCGGATTGCGGACAAGCTTATAATCGGCTTCCAGAACGGATCCGAGCTTGCATTTTGATTGCAGAAAATCACTGGTCTCCGGCGTCGCGGGGATCAGGATACCTTGAGATTGTTTTATTAAGTGCAATTGCGCCATGGCTTCTCTCCGTGGCGCAGTAGGTAACGGTTGTTCAGGCCGTTGATTTCATATTATCAGAAGGTGGGAGAACTCGGTAGCCAAGTCGTTCCGCAAATTTCATAAATCCGTTTAGAGTAAAAATGTCTTCTTCAGGCAATAAAGGTCGCATTGAAATTATGCCATTAACCCTGTAAATCAGATGCCTTCCTTCGGCCGGGAAGCTACAAATAATGGCGCCATCTGATCTCCTGACAACATCGTACCAGGAATGATTAGTAGGAACCTCAATACCATCACTCACACTACCCCCTGAGCGACATACAGACGCAAAAAAAAGTCCGGTGACAGCATCAAAGGGACACGCTTATTGCGATGCTTTGGGAAATGCCAGCCACCAAAAGGTGAATCAGTAAAACCAGTCGTCCGCGCTTTCCCACGTCTCTTGCAGAATTTGCTCAACGCGTTTTTTATCGCCATCAGCGCCGCCCAAAACGCTAAGGCCATCGTTGCTTGTGCGTCTAATAGTTAATTTGCAGTCATCATAAGACTGGGACAAGCGGCGCAGCAATTCTTGCTCAAGCGCAGGTATGGCGCCATCAGGGAGTTTTTTATGTTTATCAATTGTGACTTCAACTTTCATGGTTAGCACCTCACATGGATACTGTATAAATAAACAGTATACCGGTTGCATGAAATGTTCAACCCCTCTGCAGCACTTTTTGCTAACACCATGCTTATGTTTAGATTGATGTTTTTCCATATTAAAAAACCCGCCGAAGCGGGTTTTATCATGCTGCAATGTCTTTTTTCAGGCACATCTCCGGTAAATTAGCCCTCACCAGCGCCTCAGCAAAAGGAGGTGAGACAGCGTTGCCGCAGTGCGCGTTTTCAATAGCTACACTTCGATATTGCGCAGGTCACCCTATGACAAGGCCTCATCCTGCAATGTCCTAGCCGTAACAGCGAAGCAAGTACTTTCGCTGACTGTGTCTCTGCTCTGCCCAAAAAGATACCTTCCAACGAGATCAGCGTCGCCACGGTTTTACCCATGCTATGTCCACCCATATGTCGAAACGCGCGATATCCATTTCGTGGTTCATGAGAAGGGATTGGTAACTTGTAGGTTTAAAGGATATCATATGAGGGGTGACCTATGTGACCTCTACGCCTTGGAAAACAAAATGGATATCTGGGATAAGAGCAAAATTGTAATATTTTTACTATTCGTTATACCTGGCTTCATAAGTATGAAGATGTATAGCGTACTTAGACCCAATGCTTTTTTTGATACATCTAAAGCAATTATTGAAATTGTCTCGTATAGCTGTATTAATTATGCAATCTGGTTTATCCCTGTGTATTTTATAGAATCTAACAAGGTTTATGCAGCGCATCCTTTCGCTTACTTTTTATTTTACTTGTTCATATTATTTGCTAGCCCGACACTGTTGGCTTTTTTGTTTTCGAGGATGCGCGAATGGGATTGGCTATGTAAATACATGCCTCACCCCACAGGTAGGGCATGGGATTATTTTTTTGGTCTGAAAGTTCCATGCTGGATGATTATCACGCTAAAAGATGGGAAGAAAATAGCGGGTAAGTATGGAGCTAACTCGTTTGCGTCCAGCGCTCCAGAACCTGAACAGATCTATCTTGAGGAACATTGGGAATTAAACAGCGACGGTGGTTTTGAACGTCAGCGCACTTCCACTTTAGGAATACTGATTTTAAGTAAGGATATCGAGCACTTAGAGTTTTTCCGCTTTGAACAGCAGCAAACTACCTACCCATAGAAATAGAGGATTTTGTATATGTCAGAAACTAAAAAAACTTATAAGGAAGATGGTTACAAGCCCCTAGAAAAGGGTTATCAACCTAAAAATGATTTGGCTAATAATGGTTTTCAGCCTGCTAAGCAAACTTCTCAACCGGCACCACCTCCCAAAAAGCCTTAATTTCATTGTGGGGGAATAATTTCCCCCACCGCTTTGCTATGCAGCGCCACCACGTAGAAGCCTAGCGCGGCAAAGTCCTTCATGCCGCGCGCTGCTGGTCGGTGCGTGGGGTTTTGCACTACTTCGGTCTAACCTTCGAGTCGCAATACGGTTTAAACTCAACTTCCCATCCACGTACAGCGTGCGGTTAATGATTTGCGCATGCTGCACGTTCCTCAAACTGAACGTCATCTTCAATACCCCCCAATTCATAAACGATCGAGCCGTCATCCCGGTATTCGATAGGCATAGCGCTCCAGCCCTCGCCAATGCGATCGTAATCGTCGCCAACTTGAACAAAACCGCCAGCAACTACACGGGCCGGATACATTTCACCTTCAGTCCAGTATCCCTCTGTGTCTTTGATGCATTTAATTTTCATACCGCAGTTCCCTTCACGAAGATGATCCTGTGGGTTTTATCGTTCTTTCCGGTGCGCTGGCCGATCGCCGGTTTCTCGTCTGTTAAAGCTATAATTTGGCTAACGGGGATTTGGGTTTCATTCCATTTGAATATGAGCACACCATGTGGCCGCAGTACGCGAAACGCCTCTTTGAATCCTGCGCGAATGTCGGCACGCCATGTTTTTTTGTTCAGGCGCCCGTACTTTTTGCCCATCCACGCGGTCTGGCCGACGCGCTCAAGATGTGGCGGGTCAAACACAACAACCGGAAATGAGGCATCAGCGAACGGCAGCGCACGGAAGTCAGCAACGAGGTCAGGACTGATAACCAGACGGCGGCCGTCGCACAGCTTGTGCTCTTCGGCTCGAATGTCAGCGAATACCGCGCGAGTATCTCGTTTGTTGAACCAGAACATGCGGGAGCCACAGCACATGTCGAGGATGGTTTGCTCGGTCATTTGGCCCCCTCATGCAGCTGCGCTGCGATGCTCGAAAAAAAAGACTCCCGCGTATGACTGTTAAGAGCTGGCGCAAAGGCCGCATTAAGAACGGCAACATCACAGCCGTCATCGGTATAGAGCGCGATTTTTTTCTCCAGACGCGCTTTCGCTTCATGCAGCTGCATACCCCGGCAGGCGCGCGGGATATATTCCGCAATCTGTGAAATAGCCTTTTCGTTCTTTTTAAACATGCTTCACCTCGATAGGCTTGATGGTGTCGAGCAGCAGCCGGCGGCGCGTATTTTCTGCAAAGTGACGGCGCCCTGTTTCTTTGTGGTAAAACTCGTTTTTGCCGACGACCCACATCCGCTCTGTCTGGTGCAGTTTTTTTACCTTCGGACCGTCTTTGGTGATCACGGTGCCGGTATGGGTTTTTACGATTGTCATACGGCCTCCCCAAGCACCCAACGGAGTGCGCTCGCATACTCACCCTCGGCAGATTCCAGGGCTTTAGTAATTTCTTTGCGGGTTTTCAGGCGCGGCTTTGCCTCACCGAGGATCTGACGCTGACGCCGGGCTTTTTCATGACCGGTAGTCCCAGCGGTCGCAGATTCAATCTCTTTCACTTTTTCCCGCTGCTCTTCCGGGGGAAGTGTGCCAAGCTGGCGGGCTTGGGTAACGGTAACTGTGCCCGACTCCACTGCTTCCCGGACGGCCTGGGTGGCATCGAGAAGGGAGAGCGTTGCACGAACGGTTTGAACGCTGCAGCCAAACAACACCGCAATGTCGTCCTCATCGAGTCCGCGGTCGAGCGCGTCTGACATTTTTTTAGCCCGGCCAAGCGGTGTATCAGGTCGGCGAATTTCGTTTTCGCTGACCATGTATTTAGCCATCTGATTTGCTGATCTGAAGTGGTCAACAAAAACTGGCCACCGCGTTAGAGTTTTTCCAGTATCGGTTTTCTGATTCGTTTGGCGGTAACCCACCATTATATTCGTGCGGTCTTAGTGCGCTGTAATATCCAACGATAT